>NPIE01002005.1_pt2 | contig 28262 bp, 22 predicted proteins | sample 8637661 | NCBI WGS metagenome assembly NPIE01 (sample SAMN07420842, study PRJNA396082) | bioreactor metagenome | isolation source: sample BA12 brine-fed electro-methanogenic bioreactor BA | place: Japan: Kochi | collected 2016-12-09 | reverse complement strand
CCAGCTCCTCGGCGGTGGCGAGCAGCGCCTCGGGCGCAGCCACCTGGACCGCCGGACCCGGCTCCCCCCAGAGCCGGGAGAGGACGGCGCGGGTCTCCTCGGTGACCAAGAGGGGTCGCTCCGCGAGCGGGCCGGCGGGTGTCCCCTGCCAGGTGGCGACGAGATCGGCACTCTCCAGCTCGTCGGCGAGGGTGAAGAAGGGCGCGGCGACCACGTAGAGCCACGTCGCCAGCGGCTCCCCGCCGGGCACGTCAGCCCCGCCCAGGAGGATATCGGCCGGCGCGGGATCGTCGCTCCAGCGGAAGTGGTCCGGGTCGGCGGCGACGAGCTCCTGAAGCCCCCGGCAGAGGTCGCCGGGAACGGCATCTTCGCAGGCGGCGGTGACGGGGAAGGCGGGCGTCGGCGTAGGGACGGGCGTAGGCGTTTCCGTGGGCCGAGGGGTCCGCGTCGCCGTCGGCGTCGGCGCGATGGTCGGCGGGGCACAGGCGCTCAGCACCAGCGCGAGGAGCAGTGATAGTCGCAATACGTTTCGAGTCTTCACAGAAGTCTCCCTTCTCTCGATATTCCGGAGGGATTGTACGACGAGGTCTGTTTTAGGCAAGGTGAAGAGCGGGGCTACCTCGCGCGGGCTTCCCGGGCGGTCAGCTCCCCGCGCATGTCCGTCTGCATCAGCCGCCGCAGGGTTTCGGGGGGATACCCCTGGCTGAAGAGATAGAAGAGCTTCGCCACTGCCGCCTCCACCGTCATATCGTAGCCGCTGAGGACGCCGGCCCGCGCCAGCGCCGAGCCGGTGGCGTACCCTTCGAGATCGACGCGTCCCTTGAGGCACTGCGTACAATCGACGATGACCACCCCCCGCGCCGCCGCCGCCTCCAGCGCCGCCATGAAGGCAGGATTGTCGGTGGGGCCGTTGCCCATCCCGTAAGCCTCCAATACCAGCCCTTGCAGGGGTGGCTGGAGCAGCCGGTCGACCGTCTCGGCGGAAAGCCCGGGGAAGAGGCGCAGCGTCCCGAGCTGCGCCGCGCCGATGGGGCGGAGCTCCAGCGTGTCGGGCATGGTCGGGGGCGGCAGCACGGCGTCCCAGTGAATGCGGACGTCGATCCCCACGCTGCCCAAGGGCGGGTAGTTGGGCGAGGCGAAGGCCGCGAAGCCGACGGCGTCCACCTTCGTGGCCCGACAGCCCCGCAGCAGTTGATCACCGAAGTAGAGGCAGACCTCGGGCAGAGGGTAGTTAGCGGCGAGCAGCAGGCCGGTGATCAGCTTCTCACGAGCGTCGTTGCGCACCTCGCAGAGCGGGATCTGCGAGCCCGTGAGAATGACGGGCTTGCGCAACCCCTGGAGCATGAAGGGCAGCGCGGAAGCGGTGTAGGCCATGGTGTCGGTGCCGTGGAGCACGATGAAGCCGTCGAAGGCCTCGTAGTGCTCGAAGAGGTCACGGGCGATCTTCGTCCAGTCAGCGGGCGTCATATTCGAGGAGTCGAGCAGGGGATCGTACTCGTGGACCTCGTAGGCGGGCATGTGCGGAGCGCGCAGCTCGGGCATGGCGTCGAGACGCTCGCGGAGGTAGCCGGGGGCGGGCGCATACCCCTGGGGCGTGGGGCGCATCCCGATGGTCCCCCCGGTGTAGGCGATGTAGACCCGTTTCGGCATGGGCAGCTAGCGCGCGGGTGCCGTCTCCATGACCACCCGCAGGTTCTCGCGCCCCACCACTTCTGCAATCTGCCGCTCCAGATCGGGCGTGCAGCTGGTGCTCTGGTTGGGGAAGCGCAGCTCTATCCGGCGCCGGCCCCTCTTGAGAAGGAAGATGAAGTGGTCCCTGCCGGGCCGGGCGTTGAGCAGGCGATGAAGCTGAGCCAGCCGCTCGAAATCCCGCTCCGGGTCCTGGGTGCGCTCCAGCGTGACGTAGAGGGTGGCGGGCGGCGCGGGGGGCTCTTCGAAGGCCGGCGCGCCATCGTTCATCTTCTCCATCGGCGGGGAGGAGGGGGCAAGTTCCGGGTCGTGCTCGGCCTGTGGAGCAGGTTGCGGCTCTGACGCAGTGTACGGAGTCGGCGTCTCCCGCACAAAGTTACCCGACGTCTCCCATGGAGGTTCCGAATCAATGGGCGCACCGTTCCCGCCCAGGGGCAGCAGCTCGTGAGGCTCCTTGAACCAATCGACGATGACGGCGGGCTCCTCGCGCTCGCTGCGACGGTCCAGCTTGCCGCTAACGACGAGCACCCGATCGGGCACGAGGAGCTGCTTGAAGCGCTCGTAGGTGCGGGGGAAGACGATGGCCTCCAGATTCCCGCCCGGGCCCTCCAACGTCAGGAACGCCATCTGGTCACCCTTCTTCGTCGTGATGCGCCGCACGCGGTTCACCATCCCCAGCAGGATCAACTGCTGAGTGGCGTGCTCGGTGGGCACGCGGGCGATGGTCGTGTTGAGGTGACCCTCCTCCAACAGCCGATGCTCCTGATCCTCGAGGGGGTGCTTGGAGAGATAGATTCCCAGAAGTTCCTTTTCCCACGTGAGCAGCTGAGCGTTGGAGATGGGAGGGAAGTAATCGGGGACCACTAGCGTCTCCGTCATGCCGCCCAGCTCGCCGAAGAGGGTGAACTGGCCCACATCCTGCGCCTCGTGGATTCGAACACTGCTGCCCAGCATGGCGTCGACGAGGGTGAGTAAAGCCGGGCGGGGACCAAAAGCATCCAAAGCGCCAGCCTGGACGAGGTACTCCAGCGAGCGCCGGTTGAGCTTGCGCAGATCGACGCGGTGGGCGAAGTCGTCCAGATTCTCAAAGGGGCCGTTCTCTTTCTGCTCCGTGACGATGGCCCGCACGGCGTCGTCGCCCACGTTCTTGATGGCGCCCAGGCCGATACGAATAGCGCGTGCGTCGGGTGCGGAGAGATCTCCCTCGATGGTGAACTCCACGTCGGAGTGGTTGATACAGGGGCCGCGCACCTCCAGCCCCGTCCGGCGGGCGTCGGCGATGAGGAAGCCCAGCTTCTCGACGTTGTGACGCTCCGTCGTCATCAGCGCCGTCATGAACTCCAGGGGGTAGTGGGCTTTGAGATAGGCCGTCTGCCCGGTGATGACGGCATAGTCGGTGGCGTGGGCGCGGTTGAAGCCGTAGCGGGCAAAGTATTCGATATCGCCCCAGACGGCGTCAGCGGTCTCGCCGGCGAAGCCCTTCTCCAGCGAGCCCTCGCGGAAGAGCTTGCGGTGCTTCTCCATCATATCCTGCTTCTTCTTCGCCACCGCTTTACGGAGCATGTCGGCTTCACCCGCCTCGTAACCCGCCATCCTGACGGCAATCTGCATGATCTGCTCCTGGTAGACGCAGATGCCGTAGGTGTCGCTGAGGATCTCCTCCAGCGCAGGATCACGGTATTCCACCTCCTCCTCACCGTGGAGGCGGCGGATGTAGGAGGGAATCTGCTCCATGGGACCGGGGCGGTAGAGGGCTAGCACCGCGACGATGTGCTGGAACTGGCTGGGGCGCAGCTCCTGCAGGGTGCGCCGCATCCCGGCCCCTTCCACCTGGAAGACACCCGTCGTCTCGCCGCTCGCCAGGAGCTCGTAGAGAAGCCGGACCTTGGCGTCCTGCTCGGGATCATCGGGGATGCGTTCGTAGGGGATATTGAAGAGGTCGAGGCGCTCGCCGTGCCACTGCTCGATGAGCTCGCAGGTCTTGCGCATGTGGGTGAGGGTGCGCAACCCTAGGAAGTCCACCTTGAGCATGCCCAAACCATCCACGGTCTCCATGGGCCACTGGGAGACACTGTCGATGGGGCTTTCGCCGTCGCCACGGGTGGGGCGGTGCAGGGGCAGGTACTCCACCAGCGGTTTATCGGAGACAATGATGCCGGCGGCGTGGGTGCTGGCGTGACGCGCCACCCCCTCCACCTCCTGGGCGGTATCCAGCAGCTGCTGGATGTAGCTCGTCTCGTTGTAGATAGCCTGCAAGTCCGGCTCCGTCTCCAGGGCCTGGGCGATAGAGACCGGCTTGCCGGGCACGTTGGGCACCAGCCGGGCCACCCGGTCCACCTCGTTGAGGGGGACGTCCATGGCACGCCCCACGTCGCGGATGGCGGCCCGGGCCCCCAGCGTTCCGAAGGTGATGATGGCGGCGACCTGATCAGCGCCGTACTTCTCCTTCGTGTAGGCGATGAGCTCGTCCCGCCGGTCGTCGGGATAGTCGAGGTCGATATCGGGCATATTGACGCGGGCCGGGTTGAGGAAGCGCTCGAACATCAGCCGGTTCTTGAGGGGATCGATGTGGGTGATGCCCAGGGTGTAGGCGACGACGCTGCCCGCCCCGGAGCCCCGCACATTCCACCAGATATCGCGCTCCTTGGCCGCCTCGCAGAGATCCCAGACGATGAGGAAGTAGTCATCGAAGCCCATATCGGCGATAACGCCCAGCTCGTACTCCAGCCGCTGACGGATGGCGGGTTCGGCGGCCCGCGCCCCGTAGCGCCGGCGCAATCCCTCGTGGCAGAGGTGGTGCAGGTAAGCGCGCGAGTTCTCCCAGCCCGCCGGGACGGGGAAGGTGGGAAGATGGTAGGGCGGGGCGAAGGTGAGCTCCACGTGACACTGCTCGGCGATGCGCACGGTGTTCTCCAGCGCGTCGGGGGTGGCGCCGAAGATGTGCCACATCTCCTCGGGCGAGCGCAGGTAGTAGGAGGGGTCACTCATCCGCATCCGGTTGGGTTCGTTGATGGTCTTCCCCGTTTGGATGCAGAGGAGGACGTCGTGGGCCTGAGCCTGATCCTGCCGGGCGTAGTGGACATCGTTGGTGGCGACGAGGGGCACCTCCAGCTCGCGGGCCAGGGCGATGAGCCGGGCGTTGGCCTGCCGCTGCTCGGGGATCTCGTGATCCTGGAGCTCCAGATAGAAGCGGTCGGGGAAATGCTCCCGGTACCAGGCCACGGCCTGCCGGGCCTGGGCCTCCCGGCCCGTCAGGAGCAGCCGGGGCACCTCTCCCTGCAAACAGGCACTGAGGGCGATGATCCCTTCGCTGTGCTCCGCCAGCACCTCTTTATCAACGCGCGGCTTGTAGTAGAAGCCCTCCAGCTGGGCGATGCTGGCGAGTTTGAGCAGGTTCTGGTAACCGGTCTGATTCTGGGCCAGGAGCACCAGGTGATAGGGCTTGCTCTCGGTGGTATCACGGAGGTGGCGGGATTTGTGGGCCATGTAGGTCTCCATCCCCAGGATGGGCTGGATTCCGGTGCTCTCACAGGCCTTGTAGAAATCGACGATGCCGAACATCACGCCGTGATCGGTGATCCCCAGGGCTTTCATCCCCAGGTCGGCGGCGTGCTTGGCGAGGGCCTTAGGCTTGCTCAGCCCGTCGAGCAGGGAGTATTCGGTGTGGGTGTGTAGATGCACGAAATCGGACATATTGCCTCCAACATTATGATCAGCGTTATGGTTTTGCCTCCGAAAGGGGGCTACGGGGCGTGTACTGGCGCTTCATCCACTGGCTCAGCCCATCAAGACCGGGGAAGAGCACCCGTTCGTTGATGTTGGCCTGATCCAGTTTGTCGCGCACCTCCCACTTGAGCTCCGCCGGGATGACAATCCGCCGGTAGAGGTGGGGATGGTCGGCAAGCCAGGCATCGAGGGCCACGTCGAGATCGGACATGACGGAGAAGAGGGCGAACTGATTGACGATGCGGTCGTCGATGGAGGGGGGCTCGAAGAAGAGGACGAAGGTGTTAGCGGAGAGCGCGTCGAACCGCTCCAGGCTGGGAACGACGCGAGAGAGCATATCCACAGAGAAGACGTCGGACCCCTCCCGCTCCAGCTCCGCCCGCAGGACAGTGGGGAGATGTTGGTGCGCCTCCCGGTAGTTCAGAGCCCAGATGACCCCATCGACGTCGAATCTCTCGGTGTTAGCCGTGGCGAAATGCATGCCGACGAAGGGAGAGAAGCTCCAGTCGAGCAAGCGGGTGGGCAGGCCGTGGTGCTGGGCCAGCGAGAGCCAGTGCCATTGGGAGTCGTGCTCAACAGCATCGCGATGGGCGTATTTGCGGAAGTTGCGCAGGAGATGGCGTTCGAGGTTGGTACTACCACCCGTCATGCGGTGGAGGGAGGTCTCCAGAGAATAGTCAGCATCGGCCTGCCCACGGAAGGCATTTTGCGAACGGTGCAGATGCAGCTCGGGCATCCAGGAGCCCTCGAAGAGCCGCTCCTGTAAGTCGGCCCAGCTGCGAACGCGAATGTCTCCTTCCATAACTGCTCTTCCCCTCCAGCCGCTCAACGACGGGACAGCATGGCGGCCCTTCTGCCTTCTTGGTGTGCTGTGTAGCGTGGGTGGAGCCGGGCTCAATACGGGGCAGGCGATCTCCCGGCCAACCGCTTCATTGCCATTATATCCCGCTCTTGGGGGAGGACAACCGGAAGCGCGGCCGCTGCGGCCCCTCACTTTGATCTTTTCCCACCAATCACACAGTCATAGCAAAGGAGGCGCAAATGTTGTTCCAGAGAATCATCAATGTTTTCAAGTTATCCCGGCCCACCTTCCGGGAGATCGAAAATGACCCTGCGGCCACCCAAGAGGCAGCCATCGTCGTGGCGCTCGTCGCCCTGCTCTCCGTCATCGGCTCGCTCTTCAGCGTGCTGATCGGTGGGCAGAGGTTGGGGGGCGCTATCGTGGGGTTGATCTTCACCTTCATCATCACCTTCGTCAACTGGATCATCTGGGCGGTGGTGACCTACTTCGTCGGCACCAACCTCTTCAAGGGTGACTCCACCATGGAGGGGATGGCCCGTGTGATCGGCTACGCCTACGCGCCCCAGCTGCTGGGGATCATCCCTTGCATTGGGACCATCATCGGTGCCATCTGGTCGCTGGTCGCCTCTGTCATCGGGATCCAAGAGGCACTCGACTTCGATCTGGGCAAGGCGATTATCACCGTGATCATCGGTTGGGTGATTATTCTCATCATCAGCTCCATCATCGGCACCATCTTCGGCGTGGGCGCTATCGGCCTGGGTGGGCTGACCGGCGCCTTCAACTAATACGCACTAGAAGGCTCGACCGCCTCCTTCTCCTTCACGCTAGGTGAGGAGAAGGAGGTTTTTTGTGCCGCCTCTACCTTCCCCCAACAGGAATTTAGTAGATATTTCTTGACAAAACCACTGGGAAAGGTATACTCTGCTCTAGAGAGACTTTCGTAACCCATCGCGCAGCGGGCGAAGGTCTAGACTGAAGAAGGAGAAAAAGGGATGACGTCCAAACAACTGGAGATACGCGATCTACACATCCAGGTAGAGGGGCAGGAGATTCTACGGGGGGTGAATCTGACGGTGAGACCGGGGGAGACCCACGCGCTGATGGGTCCGAACGGCTCCGGGAAGAGTACCCTTTCCTACGCCCTGATGGGCCATCCCAAGTATGGGGTGACGGCGGGAAGCGTGCTCCTCGACGGGGTCGAGCTACTCGAGCTTTCGCCCGACGAACGGGCGCGGGCCGGCCTCTTTCTGGCGATGCAGTATCCCGTCGCCGTGCCGGGGGTGACCCTCTACTCCTTCCTGCGCTCCGCCGCCAGCGCCGTGCGGGGCTACGGGGACGCCGCCCGCGAGCAAAGCGATCATCGGAGGCAGGCGCATCTCATCCCCGCGCGAGAGTTTCGCCAGGAGGTGAACGCGGCGTTGGAGCGCCTCCGCATAGACCCGACCTTCCTGCGGCGCTACCTCAACGAGGGATTCTCCGGCGGGGAGAAGAAGCGAGCGGAGATTTTGCAGCTGGCTCTCCTCAAACCCCAGTACGCCATCCTCGACGAGACCGATTCCGGACTGGATATCGACGCCTTGCGCATCGTCTCGGAGAATGTACAGCAGCTGAAGGAAGAGCTCAACCTGGGGCTGCTGGTCATCACCCACTACCAGCGCATCCTCAACTACATCCACCCGGATACCGTCCACATCTTCTTCGACGGGCGCATCGTGAAGAGCGGCGGCCCGGAGCTGGTGGAGATGCTGGAGGAGCATGGCTACGATTGGGTGCGAGAGGAGTTTGGGGAACAGAGAGAAGGGAGAAGAGAGCAGTAGAGAAGAGGAGAAGAGAGCAGCATCTCCCAAGCATAGAAGGATGGTGTGGCTGCTACTCACTTTTGACCACTTACTCCTCACCTCTCACTGCTCTCCATAAAATTATGACGACAGATCAGGATCATCTCAGCACCATAAAAAACCAGGAGCGCTACGACTTCGCTACCGCCATCGACTACGAGCACCGCTCGCGGAAGGGCATCGGTGAGGATATTGTGCGGGAGATCTCGGCGGTGAAGGGTGAGCCGCAGTGGATGTTGGATTTCCGGTTGAAGGCGCTCGACGTTTTTCTGAAGATGCCCATGCCTACCTGGGGCGTCGATCTGGGGGCGCTGGATTTCGAGGAGTTCTACTATTACATGCGCCCCGTCAAGAGCAAGGCCCGCACCTGGGAGGAGGTCCCTGAGGCCATCAAGGACACCTTCGAGCGATTGGGCATCCCCGAAGCCGAGCGCAAGTTCCTGGCGGGCGTGGAGACGCAGATGGACTCCGAGGCCGTCTACAGCTCCCTCAAGGAAGAGTGGGAGCGTCTGGGTATCACCTTCGTCGATATGGACACCGCGGTGCGCGAGTACCCGGAGCAAGTCCGGGCCCACATCAGCCGCGCCGTACCCATCCACGACAACAAGTTCGCCGCGCTCAACAGCGCCTTCTGGTCGGGCGGCAGCTTCGTCCACGTGCCGGCAGGCGTTGACGTCTCCATCCCCCTTCAGGCCTACTTCCGGATCAACGCCCAGAGCCTCGGGCAGTTCGAGCGGACCATCATCATCGCCGAAGAGGGCAGCAAGGTCCACTACATCGAAGGGTGTACCGCGCCCCAGTACGCCACCGCTTCCCTGCACACGGGTGTCATCGAGATCTTCGTGAAGCGGAAGGCGCAGGCCCGCTACACCACCATCCAGAACTGGTCGCACAACATCTACAATCTGGTGACCCAGCGCGCCATCGTGGAGGAGGATGCCTCCATGGCCTGGGTCGATGGCAATCTGGGCAGCGGCGTGACGATGAAGTATCCCGCCGTGGTGTTGAAAGGCGCCCGGGCTCACGGAGAGATCATGTCCATCGCTTTCGCCGGCGACGGGCAGCACTACGATGCCGGCGCCAAGGCGATTCATCTGGCCCCGGAGACCACCTCCATCGTCACCTCCAAGTCCATCAGCAAGGGCCAGGGGCGTTCGGGCTTCCGGGGATTGGTGCGGGTAACCCAGGGCGCGTCCGGCGCCCGGTCGAAGGTCGTCTGCGACGCCCTGCTCCTCGACCCCGAATCCCGCTCCGATACCTACCCCTACATCGACGTTCACGAGGACGATGTGAATATCGAGCACGAGGCGACGGTGAGCAAAATCGGCGAGGATCAGCTCTTCTACCTCATGAGCCGGGGGCTGAGCGAGGAGGAAGCTTCGGCGATGATCATCAACGGCTTCCTGGAGCCCTTCGTCAAGGAGCTGCCCATGGAGTACGCGGTAGAGCTCAACCGGCTGATCCAATTGCAGATGGAAGGCAGTGTGGGATAACGGAAATGGCGAACGAGAAAGCGTACACCATGCAGGAGAAGGGGTTGGGATTGAGAGAAGTGGAGCTGGCCCTGGAATTAACGCCGGACGCCGTGGAGGCCCTCTCGGACCGCTACGCCGAGCCTGGTTGGATGCGGGAGGCACGGCGCGCGGCCTGGGAGCTCTACAGCACGCGGGATTGGCCCTCGACCCAGGAGGAGGCCTGGCGACGCGTGCCGCTCTCCGACTTCCCGCTGGAAGGGCGCCAGATCCGGACGGGCGCCGCTACGCCCTGGGGCCCTCACGCCGCCTTGCCCCCCTGCTGGCAGACCCCGCTGGCGCCTGAAGGTCAGGTCTCGGGAAGTCTTGTGCACCAGAACGGAGAAGCAACCCACCACCGGCTCGATCAGGTGGAAGTCGATCAGGGTGTGGTGCTGATGGATCTGCACGAGGCTCTTCAAACCCACGGGGAGCTCATCCGCAGTCACTGGATGCGTGGCAGCACGGCCCGCCCCGACTTCAACCGTTTCACGGCGTTGCACGCGGCCCTCTGGCAGGGCGGGACCTTCGTCTACGTCCCGGCGGGGGTCCGGGTGACCCGGCCCCTCCAATCGCTGATCCGTTACGATGCCCAGGGGGGCATGGGGTTGCACCATACCCTGGTCATCGTGGAAGCAGGGGGGAAGCTCAACCTGCTCCAGGATCGCATCTCCCAGGAGCGGGAATCGGAGCTCAACGCGGAGGTGGTGGAGATCTACGCGGAGGAGGGTGCCTGGGTGCGCTACGCCAGCCTTCAGCACTGGGGACCAGCACGTTACACGGTCAGCGTCCAAAACGCGCAGTTGAAGCGAGACGCCCACCTGCTGTGGGCCGCCGGGACACTCGGCGGCGCTGCCTCCAAGGAGTTTCTGCGCACCGACCTCCTGGAGCCGGGCGCGCGGGGCCTGATGCAGGGCTTCACCTTCGCCCGTGGCAACCAGCAGGTGGACCAGAGCACCTACCAGCACCACGCCGCACCTCAGACCCACAGCGATCTGCTCTTCCGCAACGTGCTCAAGGAGCAAGCACGCACCGTCTTCTATGGAATGATCCGGGTGGAGCCGGGCGCTCAGGGAACCCAGGGCTACCAGGCGAACAATAACCTGCTGCTCGACGCGGCGCGCGCCCACGCCATCCCCGGTCTGGAGATCATCGCCAATGATGTGCGCTGCAGCCACGGTGCAACGGTCTCCCGCCTCGACGAGGAGCAGCTCTTCTACCTACAAGCTCGGGGTGTCCCCCGGGAGCAGGGGGAGGAGCTCATCGTCCGCGGCTTCCTGCGGCCCGTCATCGATCAGATCCCCCTCGCCTGTATGAGAGAGCATCTGGACGCGGAGATTGCCCGCCGGTTCTGGTAAGGGCCTCAAGACGAAAATAATACCGGCTGCCAGTGAGAAACTTGGCAGCCGGTACGCTTTTACGGCGAAGGTCCTACGGCTCCCAACCCGAATTGACGCGCATCACATTCAGACTTACCACGCTGGTGTAAGGCACGAAGCCCGCATTCAACGCCTCGGTGTAGGCACTGTCGATATTGCTCTGGCGGTTGGCGTAATCGATGGTGAGCACCAACTTACCTGCCTCCGCTACCGCCTGGGCATGCTGCCGGTTGGTGTAACACCAGCTGTACACGCAGGGATTGTCGGTGGCAAGATAGTACAGCTCCTCCATCCCCAGCCCATCGACGGCGTCCAAGTAGCCGGGAAGGGTGTAAAGCTCCGGGGAATTCTGCGGCACGATCTTGAAGTCGGGATTCTGCGCCTTGGCGTACGCCGCCACCTGGGCGATGAGATCGACCATCTTCTGCGCCAGGTCGGCGCGATTCGTCCCCGCCGCATTCGAGGGTATCTCCTCGTAGGTCACGATCATGTCCAGGTAAGCCCCATCAAAGCCGGCAGCCAGCGCCTGGTCGACGCGCCCCTGCACGATGGGCCACCAGCGGGGATCCCAATACTTCACGTACTGCTCACCGGGCCAACCACTGACCGGTCCCAGCTTCAGGTCTTCGGGTACAAGAGGCCACTCGGGCCGGTAGTTCTCAATAGCGCCGATCTCGAAGTAGGCCAGCACGGTCTTTCCCGTCTCCTGCACTGCTGCGATCTCCGAGGGGGTGAAGTAGCCGGTGTAACCGTCGCGCGCCAGATCTACCACAGCCAGCTCAAAATCGGAGCCAGCGATCTGATTCAACATCCCGTCCTGATAACCGGTCAGCTGGTAGACCCAGCTCTCTATCTCCAGCCAGTTTCCTGTTGGCGGAACCGGTTGAGGCTCGTCAGCCATCCCTCCCTGCACCAACGGCAGAAAGAGCCCAAAATCGGCTTCACCAGTGTCCCCGGCCCGCCCTTCTGTTGCAGGCTGAGGGGCCCAAGCCAACCCTCCCACCAACAGCAGGCAGAACAGCATCCCCCGCCACCACTTACCACTCATCGCCAGCACTCCTTTCTCGCTCCATCAGCGACTGAGAAAGGCCACCTGTTCTGTTGTGAGCTCCGCTGTCGGCAGCGCCTTTCCGTCCGTTACCTTCTTCCCTTTTCGAGAAAACCCTTCAAAGAGCGGAAACCTTTCCACAACCGGAAGGGTAATTATAACCATTTTACAACTTAAACAGGGGAAGGCAACCAGGAATTCGGTACTATCCAAATACCCGAAAGCGGTATAATCGGGGAGCAGAAATGCATGGGTTGTGTTTCATCTGCGTTGGGGGCAACGCACTTTTGCGTCCTGAACAGCGACGTTTTCCCGGATATCGGGATGGGCGCTGAACCCCAGGGCTTTGCACCTGGTCATTCTCAACTAGTAATGAAACACACTCAAATATATAAGGTAAGGGCCGAACAGGAAGTTTGGGAAATGCGACAGCTGCGGAATTTCGTCTTTTACTACGGAGCGGGGCAGGTGAACACCCTGGGCGGCTATGACCTCGTGGTACTGCAGCCAGAAGCGCCGGAGCGCGCCGAGGGGATGAGACAGCTCAAGGCGCAAGGTGTCAGCCTCCTCGCCTATCTTTCGGTAGGGGAGACCGCCCATCCCCTGCCCGATGCGGCGTGGTATATACCAGAACCCGAAAGTGGGGAGCCGGCCCGCAACCCGCGCTGGGGCAGCGTCTATGTGGACTGTCGTTCGGAAGCGTGGCACCGCCACATCTTGGAGCAAGCTATCCCCACGCTAGTGAAACGTGGTTTCGAAGGGCTCTTCCTCGACACGCTGGATGTGCAGGATCGCTATCCTACCACACGAGGGGGGGTAATCAGGTTGTTGGAAAGCATCCGCGCCCGGTATCCGGCACTGCTCCTTGCCGCCAACCGGGGCTTCTCAATCCTGGAGAGCGTCTCCGCCGTCGCGGACCTCTTCGTCTTCGAAGCCCTGACAAGCTACTACGACGGGGAGCGCTACCGCGCCTGGGAGGGCTCAGACCTTCTCTGGACCGAGCACCAGGCACGACGGTTGCAAGCCATCCGGGGCAGTCGAGCGGTGCTGGCCCTCGACTACGCTGCGCGAGAGGAGGCTGTGCTGCGTCAGCTGGCAGAAAGCCGCGCCCGGAAGCACGGCTTCCTCTCGTTTGTCGGCCCGGCGCTCCTCGATGAGTTACCGGAGCTCTGAGACAGCAGCTACAGCGGGAGGCCCGCCTTTTGTCGCGGGTGTATTTTCCGCCACCAGGCGAGAGTATCCTGAAGGCTCTCCTCCACCGAATAGCGGGGCTCCCACCCTGTGCGGTGGGCCAGGAGGTTGAAATCTCCCACACAATAAGGGATGTCAGAAGGTCGCGCCCGCTCGTAGTCGTAGGCGAGGGTGATGTGGAGCGCCGACAACCGCACCAGCGAACGCACCACGGTTTCGACCTTCGTCCCGACTCCGCTGGCGACATTATAGACCCTTCCCGAATCGCCGAGCAGTGAGAGGAGCCAGAGTGCGCGGACCATGTCGCGAACGTCCACATAATCCCGAATGGGGGAGAGGTTACCGATCTTCAAGATGGGTGGGTTTTTGCGCCTCTCGATAGCTGCGATCTGGGAGGCCACTGCGCCACAGAGCATACCCTCCGGCTCCCCAGGCCCGGTGACGTTGAAGACCCGCCCCACGGTCACCCGCACCTCTCGCCGCAGGGCATACCCTAACGCGACCAACGTCTGCGCCGCTTTGCTGATGCCATAGGCGGAGATAGGTCGCAGAGGGGCATCCTCTCTCACCGGACGCTGTGCTTCGAGCAGCCCATACTCCGATGCCGAACCCGGGATCACAATGCAGGGCGGCGGCGTCATTCGCGCCGCCACCCGCAACAATGTGTCCGTTCCCTGGACGTTGATGGAGAGGAAATCCTGGAGCCCCCCCCCTCGCACCAGACCGGCCAGATGGTAGATCACCCGCGGGCGTATTCGATTCAGCGCCTCTCCCAGGCAGGCAGGGTCGCGCACGTCACACTCGACCACAGGCACCCCGGGCGGCAAGTTGTTTCGCCGAGGGTCCCGGGGTGCAGTCAGGGCCACGAGATTCTGCCCCTTCTCCAACAACAACGCGAGGAGATGTTGCCCCACGAAGCCCGTGGCACCGGTAACCAGAACTTCTCCCATCTCGCAGTCCATCTTACCGCACTCCTGCCCGGCTGATCGCAAGCCGGGAACGATCGACGGGGAGCGTGGCTGCGTGGGCCAGGTGTGCGTAGGTCTCCACAGCATGGGTGAAGTCCCCCAGACGCCCCACGTCCACCCAATCGCCTTGAAACACGTAACCGGCAACCTTCTCCTCGTGGCGCAGCAGGGTGTTAACGAGATCAGGGAAGTCAAAGCACTGACCTTGGGGCAGGTACTGGAGCGCGTGAGGGGAGATGGCGTAGATTCCCATGCTCACCAGATAGGTATAGGTAGGTTTTTCCATGTAATTGATCACCTCCGAATCCTCATTGATCTCCAAGACCCCCAGTTCAACTTGTGTCTCCTTCTGGTAGAGGGCGATGGTAACGGCTGCCTCCTGGTCGAGATGATACTCGTAGAGATCGGCATAGTCGAGGTCCGTGAGCAGATCGGCATTCATCACCAGGAAGGGTTCATCCAGGTCAGGAACCAAAGAGAGCGCCCCGGCGGTACCGAGGGGCTCCTTCTCCACCACGTAAGTCACGTTGACGCCCAGGCGGGCGCCATCGCCGAAGTAGGTCTCAAAGAGATGCGCCAGGTAACCGACCGCCATGACCACCTCGCTGAACCCCGCCTCGCGAAGTTGACAGACGATGATCTCCAAGATGGGGTAATCTCCAAAGGGAATCAAGGGTTTGGGCAACACCTGAGTATAGGGGGCCAGACGAGTTCCGCGCCCTCCAGCCATCGTTACTGCTTTCATAATATTTGTCTCCTTTCTACCGTGTGAATTCCGTGGGATCAGTTGCGCGCCATGGGGAAGGCTCGACCCAGCACGCCCCGGTTCCAATCGCTCCGGTCATTCAACGGGCTCTGCGGTGATGCTAGACTGCATAACGTTCGGCCTGATAATACTCGAGATGTTGCAGCACCCATTCCACGGTCCGGCGCAACCCCTCCTCCAACGAGACCGTGGGCTGCCAACCCAGCAAGCGGTGTGCTTTGCTGGTATCGGAGAGCAGTCGTTGTACCTCACTGGCCTCAGGCCGCACCCGCTCCACGTCGGTCTCGTAAACAACTTCGCGTCCCATCAGCTCGCCGAGCAGTTCCACCAGCTCACCGATGCTGATCTCCCGCCCGCTGCCAATGTTGATCACCTCCCCGAGGCTCGCCTCACTCGCCGCCACGGCAAGGAAGCCGGACACCGTATCCCCAACATAGTTGAAATCCCGCTTCGGATGCAGCGAACCCAGGGTGAGCCGATCGCGGGTCGCCAGTTGCACGATGATGGTCGGAATCACCGCCCGGGCCGACTGGCGCGGGCCGTAGGTATTGAAGGGCCGTACGGTACAAACGGGCAACCCATATGCCGCGTGGAAACTCTCGACCAGCTTGTCGGCCCCGATCTTGCTCGCGGAGTAGGGGGATTGGCCCTGCAAGGGGTGCGCTTCGTCAATGGGAACGTAGCGCGCGCTGCCGTAGACCTCGCTCGTCGAGGTGTGGATCACCCGCTCCACCTCCAACGCCCGCGCCGCGTTGAGCACGTTGAGGGTCCCCAGCACGTTGGTCTGAACCACGTCGGTGGGGTGGGCGTAGGAGTAGGGGATACCGATAAGCGCGCCAAGGTGGAAGACAACCTGACAACCCTCCATGGCCTGTCGTACCGCTCCGGGGTCCCGCAGCTCGCCGAAATAGATCTCCACCTTGCGCCGCCGTTTGACGGGCACCTGGCGCAAGAGGCCGGGATCTCCCCGCGAATTGTAGTGCACGAAGGCCCGCACCTTGGCCCCCGCCTCTACCAACGCCTCCGTCAGGTGGCTGCCGATGAAGCCTCCGGCGCCCGTCACCAGTATCTTCCGTCCTTCCCAATCCATCTTCCCCCTCCTCAGTGTCGTGTGGTGATATGTGTATGGGACATCAATGTCTTCCTTGGGCTCTGATTTGTCGAACGCTGGCCCGCACGATGAGACCTCATAAGCAAACACTCAGAATGAAGCATAGTAATAATAATCGGCCCGGGAAAGCAGCTGCTGCAGGCGATGCCGGGAAGCCCACAGAAAAACCAGGCTTCCCACCGGAATACTCAGCGTAGCGTACACATATCCAGCCAGCTGACCCAGCACCCAACCCACCAGCAGCGTGGCGGCCATCCCCAGGAGCAATCCAGGGAGCACGGCTCCCGGACGCGAAAGCGTGATCATAAACATGCTGTTGAAGACCCCCAGGGCCAGCAAAGCATAGCCTGCCAACCCGAAGCCGGCGATAAGGGAGGCGTGGCGGCTCCAGGTGAGAAGAGCCCAGCCCGTGCGGCTCCCGATCCACCATCCCAAGAAGCCAAACAGCACCACCAGAAGATTGCAGAGCAACAAAGCGTGGATAAATCGCGCCCGCTCCTGCCGGTAGAAGTCCACAATCTGCCCGTTGAATTCCTGCAGAGCGTAGAGCTTGGTTGCTCGCTGGTAGGGCTGCACCCGCTCCCAGAATCGCGTCATGGTACGCTCGGCAACGCCTCCGGTGAGAATATAAGCACAGAGCGCTAGTGTCAGGCCCATCTCCACGCGGGCCAGAGCCTCGACCCGGGTCAACCCTTCCGGCAGATGCCCCATCCAGCCCACAACGTGTCCAGAGATGATGAAGAGCACGTAGAGCACCCCGTACCCAAAGTAAGGCGCGAGGTTGACCACCAGCTGAGAAGAGGGGGTGAGCACCATCCGTTTCTTCCCCTCTTGGGTAAGAGAGCTCCGGGATTCCCGCTCCAACGCCTGCCATGCAGCCCAGCCCATGACGCTCAACGCGGTCAAGAGCCCCAACGCCGTTGCAGTTAACATCACGTCGTTCAGCCGCCATCCCAGACGGCTCAGCAGCCGGAGCAGTGTGTAGCTCACCCCGCCACCGATGCCGAGCCCGATCCCGAACCAATGAATGCCCTTCAGCATGGCGAGCACCGCCGAGGCCAGCCAGAGCAGCGAGAGGCTGAAAAAGGAAACGACGAGCAAAGGAAGCAGTGCCACGCTCACGAGCTGGAAGAGCAGGGCACTCCCGCTCAGAAGAGCCGCCGTGAGCAGGACGGCAAGCAGTCCCAACAGCATCACCCGCGCCGTGACCTGTATAGCGCCCCGCACATATCCCTGGCTCAGATAGCTCAGCCCCTTGCGTGTCGCCGCCTGGACGAAGCCGCCGGTCACCAACAGACTGCCCACCATGGAGAAGCTGAGGATGATCACCTCCTGCGGGCCCCATGCCCCGAACCCCTGATAGACGGCGATGATCAACGAGAGGAGCACCATCGGCAGGAGGCCCAGCGGACCACGCAAATACGTCTGCCAGACCGCCTCCGCTGGCGTCGCAGGTGCAGCACGCGGCGAAGCGGGCTCCGTGTGCAGTTCTGGCAGGCGCGTCATCACCCGCTCCGCAAGCGCGAAGACGTCCTCCTCCTCATACCGCCGCCGGGCCACGGTGTCGGTCACGCCCGAAGTCTCCAGTAGGGCGGCCAGCTGCAAGGCGTTGAGGGGGCGCACGCAAGTCACGGCGATCTCCCCCGCGAGCGCGTCAAGGTCACCGCCGGTGGCAATTGCAGCATCCAGACAGACGACGGCTCCGCTGCGAGGGCTCATCCCATCCCCCCTGCCACCTCAACCTGAAGTTTCTTCGCAGGCGCCCGCGCAGTGCAACGGGCCCGGGTCTCGGTGACCAGATATTGATAGGTGGTGAGGTAGGCCGCGTTGCACTGCTGTAAGCTGAAGTGAGAGAGCGCCTTCTCCCGTGCCCGCCGCCCCAACTCCCGCGTCAACGCTGGATTACGCAGCAGCCGCAGACAGCCCTCGGCCAACTCCGTGGGATTCCGCGGCTCGACCACGATTCCGCACCCCTCCAGCGCCTCGGCGACCCCACCCACATCGGTACCGACGACGGTGCGTCCGCACATCATCGCCTCCACCACGCTGTAGGGAAAGCCCTCGGAGATACTGGAGAGGACAACAAAATCCCCTTCGTTGAAAGCGGCCTCGGCGCTGGCGGCGAAGCCGGCAAAGACGACCGTATCCTCCAGCCCCAATTCATCGCGCAGTGCCAAGCAGCGCTCGTGATAGGCCTCATTACCCTTGGGAGCTTTCCCGTAAAGCACGAACCGCGCTTCCGGCACCTCAACCCGCACCCGGGCCGCCGCGCGGATCAGGGTCTCCAGATCCTTGAGCGGATCGATACGTCCCAGCCAGACGATGGTGGGGCGGGCCCCAGCAGACCGGATACTCTCTACGGGCGTGAACTCCGCAGGATCGGGACCATTGTAGATCGTCCGGATGCAGCGAGGGGCGGCCCCATTGTGAATCTCCCACCGGTGATTGTAGTCGCTGCCCGGCGCGATGCGTTGGGCATAAGCGTAGCTCGCCTCCGTGATGCGCTGCGCGAAGCGGGCCTGGAAGAGCTGTTCGAAGTCGCTCTCCTCCGTCCGGCTCAGAGCCAGCAGGCGCTCTCGCAGGTAAATCCCGTGCTCAGTAAGCAGGAAGGGCGTCCCCCTTCGAATGGTAACGCCGATAGCGAGCAAGCTGCACAGCCCCGCCGAAGCCGTGTGAATCACATCCACCGGCGGGACCGTGACGGTGAGGACCGAGAGCCAGCGGTAGAGCAGGCGCATGGCGTTGGTTACGTCGAGCAGGCTGGGGCCCTCGGAAGCACCGTTGGCGCGTAATTGCGCGTACCCCCGCCGCCCCTCCTCCACAAAAGAATCCCAAACCGGTCGCGAGCGCAACGTCAGGTCATAATCGTGACGCTGGAAGTAATCTACCATCCGAGCTACCGCCTCGCCCAGCGCCAGCGAATCAAGGGCCTGACCCCAGAGCTGCCCCAGAAACTGCCGGAAGAGCGGCAGGAAATCCCCCTCGACGATGGCAGAGGGCGCGCTCCGCTTACGACGCACCACCTCGACCAGCCCGAGGTCGCGTTGGAGCTCGAGGACCTCCCCTGTACCCCACAAGGGTACGGGGATCAACCGCGAGACGTTCTCCGGCAGCGTGTAGAGGGGCGTAACGCTGGGATCGGCCACAAGGCTGACGATGGTGAAGTCGATTTCAGGCAAACCCCGCACCAACATATCGCACCACGTACTTACGCCACCCCGGTAGTAGGGATAGCTCCCTTCCGTCACCAGGCAGACGCGCAGGGGGTGGGGTTCCAGCCCCCCATTCCCCTGCCGGATCGTCCGCCTTTCTGAGCCGGTGAGACGCTGCCAGAGTGACATCAATGATCTCCGTCGGCTATCCGATACGCCGCCTCCGTAAGACGAGTAGCGCACCGATGCTCGTCATCCCCACCAGGAACCAGGCGATGGGCGCACCGGAGGAACGGGCCTCCAGCATCCGCAGCCCGACGGCGTTAGGGTTCGCCACACTCACTCGCAGCGAGAGGTCCGATTCCCGCTTCCAGCAGTTATCCCCGATGGCCCGGATCACATAGGTGTAGACCGTCTCGGGATCGCCGGCCCCCCCGACGTGCGTGTAGGTGAGCGCCGTACCTGAAAGCTCCGCCAGAAGATCCGCCCCGGTAGGAGTGAATTCGTGATCGTTGGCGCGGGCGTAGAGGCGGTAAGCGCGAGGCTCGAGGGGATCCCCCAGGGTATCCTGAGTCACCGCGTCCCAGTGGAGCACCACATCCAGGCCGCTGGGGATCAGGTAGAAGCCGTCCACCGGGGCTGCAACTCGGGGCGTCTCGCCCGAAATGACCTCGCTCTCGCCGGCGCCGAGGGTGAAGTAACTGATGGGCTGTCCGGCGTAGGTCTCCACTTGCGAGCCGTAGTTCAACCCGGTGAGGGGGAGGGTCACAGCACCGGAGGTCGCCGTCAGCGTCATCGCCTCGCCGCAGGCCAAGAGGCCCGTGACCTCCGCATCGTTGTAGGCCATGCGCGCCCGCATCGCCTCGCCGATCTCCTGGGTGCGCAGGGTCAGCACGGGAATGTCATCGGCATAGAGGGCGTTGTATTTGCCGTACAGCAACTCGACGTAGTCCGCGACCAGACTGCGGCCCTCGCCATAATCATTAAGATTGTTCATGTGGAACATGGTCGCGTTGATGTTGAAATCGAGCAGGAAGCCCAACGCCTGGTTGACCACGAGCTCCAGGACCTCTTCGTAGGTGTAACAGGGAGGCGTGTTATCCGGATCATCGCTATAGCCCGGGCAGTAGATGTAGTTGTAGAGATCAGCTTCCTCCTCCGGCGTGGTGACGGCATAGAAGATGTTGGTGGCGTTGCGCGGCACCTGAAGGAGCTCCGGTTGATCCGGGTGCGGGATGCCGGTGTTGGGCGTGGGGTTATTGTAGCCTGGACGCGAAGCGTCGGCGAGCATGTAGCGCACCCCTAGATCATAGGCCGCCTGGATCACGTTAGGGTTGTTCAATCCGGAGTACGCGCCAGTGAGGAGGGTGCGCGTGGTATAGTCGGTGAAACCCAGGGCCTCGGCCAGATTGTTATTCTGGTCGATTTCGCTGTAGGCAGCAGCGTAGCTGACCCCGTCCAGATCCGGGTGGCTATAGGTGTGGTTCAGCCAGATGAATTCAACCTCGTGTTCCACCAGCTTCGCCGTGAGCGTCCCAGAGATGGGTTCCCCCGCGCCGTCCAGGTCCTCCTCGCTTCCCACGCCGTTGAAGGGCAACTCCATGCCGAAGGCGCCGGCGTTGGGTTCCGCGCGGAAATCCGCCATCCAGGCCAATAGACTCTCGATGTCCTCCGGTTCCAGCCGGTATCCATCGTCGTAGTCATACCAGTGGGCCTCGACATCCCAGCGGTCGCCCCAGGCCAGCACGTCATCGGGCTGAGGCGCGAAGTAGAGGCGCCGCTCCCCAAGGAAAAGCCCTCGCGTCGCCCAGTTGATGATGCCGTAGGGCAAGGTGCGGGCGTGCAGGTAGGCGGGGGGGATGGCGGGATAGTAGGAGCTCACCGTCAAGACCAGGTGCTCCCGTCCATCGGCAGTGTTGAAGACCGAGAGGATAGTGTTGCCCGAGCTGTCCTCAAGCAGGGGGGTCACGTCGGCCCCGGCAGCCGGCTGAGCCAGATAGCCGTAGATGCAGGGTCCACCGATGGTGAGAGTGATATCGGAGCGCAGGTAAGGGAAGACTGCTCTGCCCGCCTCCGTCAAGCCGGTGTCAAAGGGGATACCCTGCGGATCCCCTGGACAAGCCGGGTCTCCGTAACCTGCCACGATCTCGACCAGATCGAGACCGTGGCTATCAGGATTGGGATAGGCATAGAGAGTCACGTGACGCACGCCGAACGCCGCCTCATAGGTCTCTACAGCCAGCTGGTCATCGGGATGGAGATTTGCCCAGGTGGCGCTGGAGGTGAAGAAGATGGCATAGTAGTAGCCGTGCCGTTCCCCATCCCAGAGCTGAGCAGCACCCAGTGTCCCGGCGGGAGACGCGCCACCGAGGGACACTTCGGCGTAGGGGATCCCCAGCGCTTCGAGATACCCCACTACCATGGCGCGAATCCCTGCATCCTCCAGTCGATGGACGACGAGCACTCGCATATCGAGCAGGGGGTCGGTGATGATGGGGACCGGATCCACCTGCATCAGACCCCGTCGCGGGGACGGAGGGGCGAGCGGCGGGGCAAAGGGATAGGGCCAGGGTGTGGGATCCCCCGAGGGCAGGGGCGGTGTCACAGGGTCGGCCAGCGCCGGGCGCACCAGACCCAACAGCAACACACACAACGTAATCAACAGTAGCTTCGAAAAACCTTGCTTTCTCATAGCGACCTCCTACTGATGACAGGCAGCTATCCCAAGAAAGTCAGACCCAGCAACCATAGATCGCATCGGGTCGCAAGGTCGGAAGTCACGCTCGCTGGCCTTGCCGGCTCGGTGTGCTCCGTGGCGACAGACCCTCTTCGGAAAAGCCCATCACTAGCACTTATACTATCAGAATCATAACCGTCATGGTTAGAGTTTGCAAATCAAGGGAGGTTTATAACAAAATGTGTGCTTCAGGTAATAAAAGCCTATGACCAGGGAATTCGTAAGCGTAGCACGTTCTTACCGCTTACTGTGGGGAAAATAGGACGTAGCTCGTCGATGTCTGGGAGCGCAGACGCGGGTCAGGACAGAGGATCTACAAAGACCCGATTGAAACACCTCAGTCCCCGGAGCCCTAACGAGGAACGGTTGGGGCAAGCCAAAGCCCGGAGCAATAAACAGCCACAGTTTTCTAACCTTCGACGGTTCAGTGCCCCCTATGCGTAGCTTCTTAAGCTCTGTAAATCTATAATTCACCGTCAGCAAGTCGAAAACGAGCGTTGCAAGCCAACTAAATCGGGAGGCTATTGAGTTTTCGGCCCTTAACGCATTTACGAACCAAGCCTTACCCGTCCCTAACTTCGCACAGGCGGGCGACGCGCCGCTTCCTGCTTGCGCAGGGCCAGCGCCGCGCCCCGAAAGCGTTCTGGATCGGGGATCTGGCGGCGGTGCGGCTTTTCCAGCTCGATACCGATAAGCTGGCGAAGCTTGCTCACGTCGGTCGGCGTGGGAGCAGTGGAACGCAAGGCCAGACCGGTGGCATAGTTCGCTGCTCCTGCCACCCAGCCCCACTCCCGGCGGAGCTCATCTGCCTTGACGTGATAGGCCCGCTTATCCCACGCTTTCGCCGAACGCTCCACGTCATCCCTGACGGAGCGTAGCGCGGTCCCAACAACGGCCAACATATCGCGCGCCAGCATCCCATCCGTCTTCAGCAGCGCTGGGACGTGCACCAACAGCACCTCCGCCACGACCCGTAACTGGCGATTGCGTTCTGTAACAGTCATGAATCACCCCATTTGAGATATAGAGGCAGAGATTAACATATCCGGGCACAAAGACAAGTGAACCATCTCCATCAGGCGAGTTTCTCCCTTCGGGTCACGATCCTCTCATCTCCCCATTCTCCCTGGTGCCTAACTGTTAGCCCCCGGATAGGTACAGCACGAAGCTTCGTGCTAATGTAACCTAAAAGGGAGCACAGAGAGGAGCGCACATGACAACTGAGACAGAGGCCACGATTCAGACCCCCCTTGCGCCAGCCTACACTCGAAGTGAGGAGCGCTTTCACAGTATTACCCACGGCATCGGCGCGGCGCTGAGCATCGCCGGTCTGGGGTTGCTGCTGATACTTGCCGTAACGCACGGGACCTCGCATCACGTGGTGAGTTTCAGCATCTACGGCGCGAGCCTGGTCCTCCTGTACACGGCCTCAACCCTTTATCACAGCACGCGCACACCACAAGCCAAGCGGCTGTTCAGGGTACTGGATCACGCCGCCATCTACCTGCTCATCTCGGGAACCTACACCCCTTTCCTACTGATCCCCTCCGAGGGAAGAGGGGGCCGGGTGCTGTTGATCGTAATCTGGGGCCTGGCGCTGATCGGGGTCAGTTTTAAGTTTGCCTTTATGCACCGCTTCCAGGGCCTCTCACTGCTCACTTATCTGCTGATGGGCTGGTTGAGCGTGGGAGCGCTCCGGCAACTCGTGACTCACCTCTCCTTGACCGGGGTAAGCTGGTTGATTGCCGGAGGCGTGCTCTACACCGTGGGAGTGATTTTCTACTCCTCGAAGCGCATTCGTTACGGACACGCTATCTGGCACCTCTTTGTGCTGGGTGGCAGCACCTGTCATTACCTGGCGGTACTCTTCACACTGACCCCACTCTCCTAAATCAGCCAGCGGGTGATCTGGGCCAACAGCAGCGCTGCCGGGACCAGTAACGCCTGCGCCAGGATCGTGCCCGCTAGCCGCGCCCCTACCTGCCAGATAACGATGTAAGTGGCATCGCGCAGGGGGCGCTCGCCGCGCAACGCCTCATCGTTGATCAGCGCCGCCACCGGCTCGATGAAGAAGGTCATCAACACGACCCCGCCGCCGGTCAGCACAGGAGAGAGACTCGTCGCGGTGCGCACGCCTTCTGGCACTAACGCACTGGCGTAGAGTGCCGCAAAGTTGGAGACGGTGTAAACAGCCATCACCAGCACGCTGATAATCAAAAAACGTTTGGGGAAGGGGCTGCGGCGCGCTTCGATCACCCCTGCCAGACGAGGTTGGGTCAGCTCCTGGCGCACCCGCCACATACCACGCACCGAAGCCCCACGGACGACTACACGAGGCAACGATTGACGTTGCTCATAAGCCGCAATCGCCACCGTCAGCACCCGGCTCAACGTAGGAACCAGTAACCCGGCGACCAACGTCCCTGCAGTCGCCGCCAGCAATGCCACCCGGTAACTCACCAACAACCGGGAGGTCTGCTCTCCTGCAACCGCCACATCCGCCAGCGTGCCCAACAGCGCCCCAGAAAGGACGTTCGTCGCCCGGGAGCCAAGCGCCAGCACGTTGTAGAGCGAGTGCGCAAGGGCAGGACGTCCGGTACGCACACCCGCCAGACGTGCTGCAAAGGCGCTGGTTTCGATAATATGGGAGACCACCATCACGAGAAAGAGCAGGGCGAGTCTCATGATCAACGAATCAGAAAGCAAATCCGACAAGCCCCAAGCTGGACCGCAAGGGCTACTTCGCTTGCCTATTCCGTCTCAATACAATAGGCGACGCCGATAGATCCGGGACCGGCATGAACACCCAGAGCCACCGGGACCCGGGTCAGATAGCTTTCGACACAGTTCACCTGCTCTTTGAGCGTCTCCAGCAGCGATTGGCCCTCGGCTTCGTCCTCCGCATAGTGCACCGTGATCCGTACCGGGTATCCCTCGACGCGTGCCACCACCCGGTCCACCAATAGGTGCAGCCCCGATTGCCGGCGCCGCACCTGTCCCGCCAGGCTGATCTTGTTGTCGCTCACGTTCACGAGCGGCTGAATGCGCAGCAGATTCCCAATCAGACGAGCCGCCGAAGCCAGACGCCCCCCCTTGACGGCGTGGGTCACAGATTCCAGCAGGGCGAAGACCCCGGTATCCGGCACCAGCCGTCGCACCCGCTGCGCTACCGCCTCCAGCACGGTGCCCTCCTGTGCCAGGCGCGCTGCCTCCAACGCCAGAAAACCCTGTGCCATGGCCGTCGTACCCGAATCGATGACGGTCACCGGAATCGGGCTCTCCCGAGCCGCCAGACGGGCCGTGTCGCAGGTCCCACTCTGTTTCCCCGCCACGTGCACCGAGACGATACCCTCGGCCCAGTCGGCGAGACGGGTGTAGAGCTCCCGGAAAGCACCCACCGAGGGCACGCCCGTACTGGCTTCGAGATCTTCAGCTGCTCGTAACCGACGGAAAAAGGTTGCTGAATCGATGTCTATCCCATCCTGATAGGAATCCTCTCCCATCTGAACCCAGAAAGGCAGCACCTCTATCCCATGCCGGACGAGCAACGCCGATGGAATCCCTGCTGCCGAGTCTGTGACCACGGCGACCGACTGTGCCTTCTTCATCTCTCCTCCTGTTGGCAACTGCGACTTTTCTGCTACCATGTAATTTGCACTCGTAAGGATATGAACCGACGCGGCGAGACTGGCTCCCCGATCAATACAACCTACCGCCTACCAGTCAGCAGCAAAAAGGAACGCGGGTAGTGTAACGCGGAAGCGGCAAGAAGCAAGCAAAGGAGGGTAGAGATGGCACGGGTGGCCCTATTTGCCGGCCTGGTCATTGATGAGAAGGACCACGTGGCCCGCGTGGCCCACGTGGGTGGAGAGGCCTTCTACGTCGTAGAGGACCTCGGCTTCGAACGCCATATCCCCGCCGAGACGGTGGATCTCCAAGTGCTCCAGCTGATGAAAGAGCAGGTACTCTCACAGCGCGAGCTCGTCGTCGAAGGGATGTTACAGTATCTGGGACAAGAAGACCTCTTCACCAAAGCCATGGTCGAGTCCTCCATCGATAAGATGGATCAGCAGATGGAGCAGCTCCAGGCTGTGGGCTTGCCCGAAGAAGCGCGCTCCTGGCTGGGGATGATGGGCTTCCGGGTCGTCATCGACGTCCACGGAGAGATTGTGGACCTGGAGCTACCCGGGACCATCGAACCGGGGGAGTGAACTCCTATCCAGCAAGAAAGCAAGCCGCCTGTCCGTGTGGGACAGGCGGCTTTTCTTCTGGTGGACCTGAAGGGATTCGAACCCTTGACCTCTTCAATGCCATTGAAGCGCGCTCCCAACTGCGCCACAGGCCCACATCTTTATTACCTTATCAATCGGGGGCTTCAAAAGCCCCGCTGTGGAGCTGAGGGGACTCGAACCCCTGACCTCTACAGTGCGATTGTAGCGCTCTCCCAGCTGAGCCACAGCCCCTTAATTCGCACGCAGGAGGAATTATACCACAAGCCATCGATCTGGCAAGCTCAAACTTCCTCACCAAACCGCCCCCGGAACCTAAGGAAGAACCAGTAACCAAAGACCAGAACGAGCACCGCCGTCACCGCCGTCCGGGCCAGGAAGGAAAGCACCGTCAGCTCACCATTATAGATGAGATCCTGGTACGTATTGATGATGGAAGCCATAGGATTGATCCAGAAGAGCAACCGTCGCGGATAGAGGGTCTGTCCTAGCAGGGCCATCGTCTCCGGCAGCTGCTGCTCCACCTGGTAGAAGATGGGGGTAATGAAGAACCAGGCCAGCATCCCCACATCCATGAGCATGTGTGTGTCCCGGTAGAAGACCTCTAGCGTCGAGAGAAAAAGAACCAGGCCAATGGCGAAGAGCGTCTGGATGAGAATGGGCACCGGCAGCAGCAGCACATAGGCGTTCAGCCGCACGCCGGAGATGAGGGCTAAAAGAAAGAGCACCGGCATTCCGATAAGGAAATTGACCAGATTGGAGAGCACCAGGGAGATGGGTAGCACTTCTCGGGGGAAATAGACCTTTTTGATGAGATGCCCATTACCCACAATACTGGGGATTCCTCCCATCACCGCTCCCGAGAAGAAGTTCCACGGCAGGAGACCACTAAGCACGTAGATGTGGAAATCGCGCATGTCGGGACGGCGGAAGATGAAGGTGAAGACCAGCATCATCAATAAAGGATTGAGCCACGACCAGACGACCCCTAACACCGAATTCTTGTATCGCACCTTCAGATCGCGGAGAACAAGGTTGTAGATGAGCTCCCGGTACTCCCAGAGCTCTCGGACGGCCTTAATCATGTTGGTTTTGCGCGGCATCGAGTTCCAGTTCCACCTTGCGGAGCCGGTAGAGGCTCTCTTCAAGAATTTTGCGATTAAAACCCACCAGATCGGCGAGGAGTCCAATGAGACAGGTCTGCATTCCCCCGATGAGCAGGACAGCCATAGCGATGAGCGACTGCACGTGTCCTGCGCCGCCACTGGTAAAGTAGAAGTACAAAAAGCGGACACCCAGCACGAAGCCTCCGGCGAGCATCAAAAAACCCAGGGCCAGGAAGATCCGCAGCGGACGATACATGGTGTAGGCGCGGAGAATGGTCGCCACAGAGTTGGTCATGAAGTGGGTCACGCTCTTCATCAACCGCGAAGGCCGGGTCTGGGGGTTAACGTGAATGGGCACGTACTCCACCGCCAGGCGCCGCGCCCCTGCCTGGATGAGCGTCTCCAAAGTATAGGAGTAGTTGCTGAGCACCAGAGTCTTGAGCGCCGCATCGCGGCTGAAAGCCCGAAAGCCACTCGTGGCATCGGGGATGCGCTTGCCCGCCGCCAGTCCTACCACCCAACTGCCCAGTTGCTGCAACCGGCGCTTCACCGGCGAGAAATAAGGGTGCTCCGTCAATTGCCGGTCGCCCACTACGACCTCGGCCCGCCCCTCAAGGATGGGCTGCACGAGGAGGGGAATGTCGGCGCCCCGGTACTGGTTGTCAGCGTCGGTGTTCACGATCACGTCAGCGCCCAGCTCGAGCGCTGCCTGGAGCCCGCTGAGAAAAGATGTCGCCAGTCCCTGATTGCAAGCGTGACGGACAATATGGTGCACACCCAAAGCCCGCGCCACTTCTGCCGTCCGATCCTGACTGCCATCGTCGATGACGAGATATTCGATGGTATCGACACCCGAGATCTCCCGTGGCAGGTCCGCAACCGTCTCCGGCAGCGTCTCTTCCTCGTTATAGCAGGGTATCTGAATGATCAGCTTCACGGCTCGGATTATAACACCGCAAGTTGATAAGACAATGTCAGACTGGCGGGATTTCGTAGCAGGTCGCTG
>NPIE01000414.1_pt1 | contig 28362 bp, 27 predicted proteins | sample 8637661 | NCBI WGS metagenome assembly NPIE01 (sample SAMN07420842, study PRJNA396082) | bioreactor metagenome | isolation source: sample BA12 brine-fed electro-methanogenic bioreactor BA | place: Japan: Kochi | collected 2016-12-09 | reverse complement strand
TTCCGTAACGGGAGCGTATCCACGTATCCACCGGCCATTTGACAACCCATCGAAACTGGCATATCATGAAGGCAGGTAAATAGTGGGCCTCCGACCCGCTGGCCCCCCCGGGGACTGTGGGCGTTAGGGTGCAGGGAGCAATTCCTGGGCCTGCCGTGTTTGCAAAGGAGGCAATCGGTTCCTTGAATCAAGGGCCGGTTGCTTCTTTTTTTTGGTCATCAACCCGCCGGCTTTTGGGTTCAATCAGTGTCGCGCAGCACCGGCCTGTGACGACCCACCAATATTAGGAGGTAAAGTCTATGTGGATGGTACGCATTAATATGAAGGAGCGGACTTACTCTGTGGCAGAGCTCCCCCAGAAGTACCAACAGCTGGGTGGTCGAGGGCTCACCTCCTCGATCGTCGCCGACGAAGTGGTCCCCACCTGCCACCCCCTGGGTCCAAATAACAAACTCGTCATCGCTCCAGGGCTATTGGCCGGTACACCGGCGCCCTCCTCCTCCCGGCTTTCCATCGGTGCCAAATCCCCCCTCACCGGTGGCATCAAGGAGTCCAACGCCGGATCCTCCTTCGCCGCTTCGCTGGGCAAGATGGGGATCAAGGCTATCGTGGTCGAGGGACAGCCGGAGGAGCGGCGCAAGTACTGGATGGCCCATATCTCGCTGAACGAGAAGGGCGAGCCCGAGGTGGAGTTCATGGAGGCCGACCAATACGCGGGCCGCGAGCTTTATGGCGTCTACGAGGAGCTCTATGAGCGCTTTGGCAAGAAGGTGGACATCGCTGCGGTGGGCACCTCCGGAGAGTTCGGGTACGGCAACTCCGGTGTCGCATTCAATGATATGCATAACAAGCCGAACCGCTATTCGGGCCGGGGCGGTCTTGGGGCCGTCATGGGGAGCAAGGGTCTCAAGGCCATCGTGCTCGATCCCAAGGGCGCGCCCGGCGTGGAGTACGCCGACAGAGAGCGCTTCATGGTGGGTGCGAAGAAGATGCGCGAGGCGTTGATGGAGCATGCCATCACCAAGCCCAAGGGTGGGCTTAATACCTACGGCACTGCTGTACTCATCAACATCCTCAATGAGGCGGGCGGCCTGCCCACCCGCAATTTCCGCGAGGGACGTTTTGAGGGCGCGGCGAAGATCGCGGGCGAGGCTATCTTCGAAAACAACAAGCTGCGCAAGGGCGAGGAGGTCTACAATCACGGCTGTAGTCCCGGCTGCATCATCCAGTGCTCCAACACCCTCTACGATGAGCAGGGGGAGGAGATCGTCTCCTGTGTCGAGTACGAATCGGACTGGGCGCTGGGCGCCAACTGCGGCATCGACGACCTCGACGCCATCGGTGAGATGGTCAAGCTCTGCAACGCCTACGGCCTGGACACCATCGAAGCAGGGGACTGCGTCGCCGTCGCCATGGACTCCGGCGTCATCGAGTTCGGCGACGTTGAGGGCGCCATCGATCTTGTCGAGCAGATGGGGCAGGGCACGCCGCTGGGCCGTATTCTGGGCGGCGGGACGGCCTTCGTTGCCCAGGCGTTTGGCAACCCCCGCGCCCCGGCTGTCAAGGGACAGGGAATGCCCGCCTACGAACCCCGGGCCGTCAAGGGCATCGGTGTCACCTACGCGACCAGCACCATGGGTGCCGACCACACCGCCGGGTACACCATCGCCCCGGAGATTCTCAGCGTGGGTGGGGCCTCCGATCCGCTCAAGGCGGAAGAGGGCAAGGCCGATCTCAGCCGCGCCTTCCAGAAGACCACCGCTCTCATCGACACCTCGGGGCACTGCCTCTTCATCGCCTTCGCCATCCTGGATATCGCCAGCGGCTTCGAGGGCATGGTCGAGGAGGTCAACGCCCTCTTGGGCACCGATATGACCGGTGACGAGATGGTGGAGCTGGGCGGCGAGATTCTGCGCCGCGAGCGCGCCTTCAACGAGGCTGCCGGGCTTACGAAAGAGGATGACCGCCTGCCCGAGTTCATGCACTACGAGCCGCTACCGCCTCACAACGTGGTCGCGGAGCTCTCGTCCGAGGTCATGGACAAGGTCTACGGTGAGCTGTAGTTGATTTTCATCACGGACGCCGGGGGTCTTGACCTCCGGCGTCCTTTGCTTCGTGGGGCGCCTGTGTTATCATTTTGGATACTGACGGCTGACGGTTGACGGCTGACGGTTGACGGTTGATCGCTGACGGCCGACAACCGCTGAGAGAGGAGCTCTATGCAGATCAAAGTTAAGCTATTCGCCACGCTGCAACGGTATAGCCCCGAGGGGGAACCTGCCGGTGAGGCTTTCGAGATGGAACTGCCGGAAGGGAGCACCATCCAGGATGTGATTTCCGCTCTGGAGATTCGTCCGCAGGAGACGAAGGTGGCCTTCGTCAACGGGCGGGCGCGGGCGGAGATGTACCGCCTTCAGGAGGGGGACGAGGTAGGTCTCTTTCCCCCGGTGGGAGGTGGCTAAAATGAAGGTCGACGTCTGGCTCTACGGCCCGCTGGCGAAGTACGGCGGCGGCGATAATATCTTTGCCAACGCTCAGCTCGAGCTGCCCGAGGGGAGCACGGTGCGCGATCTCCTCGCCGAATTAGAGATGCCCACCGAAGAGCGGGGGATCACCTTCATCAACGGCGATCTCAGCGCCATGCCCGGCTTGCAGCCCGATCTCGATCACGTATTGGAGGACGGGGACCGCGTGGCCTTCTTCCACCTCAAGAGCATGTGGCCCTTTCAGTACCGGCACGACGTGGCGATGCTGGACGAGTTCAAGGCCACGGCGGAGGAACGCGAGGACCGTGGCTTACGCTCCCGCTTTGATTAAGGCCGTTCCAAGAAAATAAGCTACCCAGGTTTTGACGCCGGTCCGGGAACTTTTTTGCTCTCAGCCCCCGTCCCCGGGGGCGTTTCACAGGGACTCAACAGACCCTAAGAATCCCGGGCCGCTGCCTCGCCCGCCAGATAGCCTCCGCTGAAGGCAGCCTGGAGGTTGTAGCCCCCCGTATCCGCTGCCAGATCCAGCACCTCTCCTGCCAGATGCAGGCCCGGCACCACTCGGGACTCGAAGGTGATAGGATCCACCTCCTTGAGGGAGATCCCACCGGCGGTCACCATCCCCGCCGCCAGGGGTAGGGATCCGGTGATCTGCCAGCGGAAATCCTTGAAGAGCCGCACCAAGATGTCGCGCTCCTCCGCGCGGATGGTGTGGGCGGGCCGCTCCCGCTCCACGCCGCTCATCTTCGCGAGCTCATCCGCCAGGCTGGAGGGGACCCAGCGCCGCAGCAGATTGTGGAGCAGGCTGCGTGAGTGGGCCTCGAACTCCTGCTGCAACCGCTGGCGAATCTCCTCGGCGCTCATCCCCGGCTTGAGATCGATGGAGAGGAAGACCTCCTGGCCCGCCCGCAGCGCATCCACCGCCGCCAACGAGAGCGTGAGGATGAGGGGGCCGGAGACGCCGAAATGGGTGAAGAGCATCTCTCCGGTGGGCGGCAGGGGATAGGGAGGGCGCAGCGGCTTCTCCTGGGTTGCGCCGGGTTTCCGCGCCAGGAGGGTACAGTGGGCGTTGCGCAGGCTGAGCCCCTGGAGGGCTTTGGCCCGTGCCTTTTCCGCGACGACCAGCGGCACCAGGGCCGGGCGCAGGGGGACGAGGGTGTGTCCCGCCCGCTGGGCCAGGCGATATCCATCGCCGGTGGAGCCGGTGGCGGGCCAGGAGGCCCCTCCGGTGGCGAGGATGACGCCGCCGGCGAAGTGGCGCTCGCCCGTGGTCAGCCCGACGCCGGTGCAGCGTCCCTCTTCCACGAGCAGGTCGGCGACGGGCGTCGTATAGCGCACCCGGGCGCCGTGCGCGGTGGCGTAGCGAAGCAGCGCGTCCCTCACGTCCTCGGCCCGCCCGGAGGTGGGGAAGATGCGCCCGCCGCGCTCCACCCGGGTCTCCACGCCGTAGCGCTCCAGCAGCGCCAGGAGCTCCGCGCGAAAGAAGCGGTGGAAGGCGTTGCGCAGGAACTGGCCGTTGCGCCCGAAGTGCTCGATGAAGCGCTCCAGGGGCGCCGTATTGGTCACGTTGCAGCGCTCCTTGCCGCTGACGAGGATCTTCTTCCCCGCCTCCTCCATCTTTTCCAACAGGAGGACCTCGGCACCCAGCTCCGCAGCGCGCCCGGCTGCCATCAGCCCGGCAGCGCCCGCCCCCACGACGATGACGCTTCTGCCTGTCATGGCGCCCACCGCAATCCCAGCGCGATGAGGCGCAACCCCTCCTCGGCGGAGGGGTTTGCCACGCGGTGGTACTCTCCCCCCCGCACGAGGACGGCGTCGCCGGGTCGCAGGGGACGGGTGATGACGGGACTGCCCAAGGTGGGGCGGTGGTGCAGCAGCCCTTCGCCGCTCAGGATGTAGAAGATCTCGTCGGCGGGATGGGCCCGCATCCCCGTGGCGGCCCCCGGCTCCAGCACCGTGTCGTGGAGGAATTCGAAGATGGCACCCGCGAGGAGTTCTTCCTCCGTGCCCTGCTGCTCGCTGAAAAGCCAGCGCACGATGGTGTCGCCTTCCCCCTGGAAGGGTTCGGGCAGCTCGGGGGCGGGATCGGCGGGCGTGTAGCGCACGCGCTTGACGTTCGCCGCCCGCTTGTAGATGACGCCCGAGACCTCGTCGTAGGGGGCGCGGTTGATGTTGGCCCATTCCTCCGTGTGGAACTCCTCGGCGGGAAGGGGTTCGGGTTCCCAGGGCTGCTCGCGTTCGTGTTCGCTCATCTCACGCCTTCAGTTTGGCGACGAAGCGGTGGCGGAACTTGGAGACCTTGGGGGCGACGACCATGCGGCAGTAGCCCTGGTGGGGGTTCTTGCGGAAGTAGCCCTGATGGTACTCCTCGGCGCGGTAGAATTCCGGCAGGGGCTCCACCTGGGTCACGATGGGGTCCCGCCACCGGCTCTCCGCCTCTAGCGCGTCGATCATCGCCTGGGCGATCTGTTGTTGTTCCTCGTCGTGGTAGAAGATGACGGAGCGGTATTGCGTCCCCACGTCGGCCCCCTGCCGGTTCAGCGTGGTGGGGTCGTGGATGTCGAAGAAGATCTCCAGCAGCTCCCGGTAGGAGATCACCTCGGGATCGTAGCGCACCTGGACCACCTCGGCGTGGCCCGTAGTGCCCGTGCAGACCTGCTCGTAGGTGGGATGGGGGCGCCTGCCGCCGGCGTAGCCGGAGACGACCTCCTCCACGCCCTCCACCTGCTCGTAGACCGCCTCCAGACACCAAAAACAGCCGCCGCCCAACGTGGCGGTTTGTAGACTCTTGTTTTCGTTCATTGTGCTCTCCTTTGCCATGGTGAGTGGTGAATAGTGAGAAGGGAGAAGGTCAGTCTTCACTTCTCTCTATTCTCTACTCTCTGTTCTCTGCGTTCTGATAATCGTTTCGCCTCTTTGCTCACCCACCCATCATCCCGCCCCTGCGGCGATGGCGCACGGCGGTGGCCTCCGCCAGGATGGAGAGGGCGATGAGGGCCGGCTCCTTGCCGCCGATGTTCAGGCCCACCGGGCCGTGAATGCGCTCCAGCTGCTGCTCGGTGAAGCCGGCTTCGAGCAGCTCCTGCCGGCGGTCGGCTTGGGTCTTGCGGCTGCCGAGAAAGCCGATGTAGTAGGCGTCGCTGTTGAGGGCGAGGGTGAGGGCTGGGATATCGAACTTGGGATCGTGGAAGAGGACGACGATGGCCCATCCGGGACCGAAGTCCTCGGCGGCGAAGACCTCCTGGGGCCAGCCGAAGCGCAGGTCGCAGCCCTTGGGGAAGCGTTCCGCCTTGAGGAAGGCCCGGCGGGCGTCGCTCACCACAACCTCGTAGCCCGCCGTCTGGCCCATGCTCGCCAGGGGCACGGCGATGTCCGTCGCGCCGAAGATGAGCAGGGTAGGGGGCGGGGGTACGACCTCGACGAAGACCTCGTTCTGTGAGTAGCTGTGCTTGCGAGCGTAGGGGCCGGGCCACGCCTCCTCCAGGTCGGCGATGACGGCAGCGTCCAAGGCTGGATCGCCCAGCGTGCCGTGGGCCTCGCCGCCGGCGGTGCGCAGCAGGTGGATGGGTTGGTCGGTGCGGGTGGCGAAGCCGACGGGACGCCGGGCCTCGATCTCCGCGATCAACAGGTCGTAGAGGGGGTCCCAGCGCTCCACCAGTACGTCGATGGCGCCGCCGCAGGAGAGACCGGCGCCCCACGCCTGTTCGTCGCTGATGCCGAAGAAGGGACGGCGCAGCGTGAACTGCCCTTCCAGCACCGCCTCCATCTCCGCGACGGCGTCGCCGTCGACGCAGCCGCTGCTCACCGAACCGGCGATCTCCCCCTCGGCGTTGAGGGCCATGCGGGTCCCCGCCGGGCGCAGCGATGAGCCCCGCGTCTCCACGATGGTCGCCAGCGCGATCTCCGTCTGGCCTGTGGCGCGCCAGCGTTTCAGATCGGGTAAAATGTCTCTCATGGTGCCTCCTTTTTGATCTGGTAGTCAGATAGTCGTATAGTGACACAGTCGGTCAGTCCAGCAATCAGACGGTCAAGACTACCCGACTACCCGATTTACGTCAGGTGATGACCGATGGGTGAGCTGTAACGCGCTGGCGGCGACGGCCCTTTCCGCAATAGGTGCAGGGATCGGCCAACGATAGAATCCGGGCATTGCAGTGGGAGCAGCGGGTGCGTTCGGCCTGCCAGTACTCCTCCGGCGACATCTTGATGAGGGCGTCACGGGTGGCGTCCAGACCACAGGAGGGGCAATGGCGCATGCGCTCCTCGATGAGACCCCAGCAGTAGGGACAGAGCAGCAGCGCCTCCTCCGTGGTGAACGCCAACGTGAAGCAAAAGCCGGTCAGCTGTGCCTCCTGCACGCGCCGGACGAAATCCCGGTTCACGAAGACACTCTTGAGTGGCTCCTCGGGAATTTTGAAGATGGGCCAGCCCGCCAGGCGCTCAGCGTGAAAATGATAGCGCCGAATCCGCATGATGCGCCCGCTGCTGTAGCGTTTGACCTCCGAGCGCTCCACGTCCAGGGCCTCGACCAGGCGCGTGACATTGAAGGCCTGGAAGAGATCGGGGCACGCGGGACAGTCCAGGGCAACGAAATGACCGTTGCCGGCAAGCAGGTCATGTAGAGCCTCCGCCGCGCGCGGGCTGAAGATGGGGATGTGGGTGGTCAGGCCCGGGAAGTCGCTCCAGGGCAACCCGGCCTGCTCACCGGGCCTGATCCGGATGGGAGGAGGATCGCCGCTGAACGGGGAGCCGTCGAAGGCCCGGTACCGCTCGCTGATCCCTTCCTCGTCCGGCAACAGGGTCCGGTAGTGGTTGACGTGGGCGTTGAGGATGAAGAGTTCCATCGCTGACCTACGGCTCTCCGGTGGGGTCCCAGGTGCAGTGGTAGTTCTCATCCAGGTCGTCGAGCCGGCACATCTCTTCCTCGGAGAGCGCGAAGTCGAAGACGGCGGCGTTGGCGCGGATGTGGTCGGGGTTGCTCGACTTGGGGATGACGACGACATCGCGCTGCAGGGCCCAGCGGATGAGGACCTGGGCCGGGCTCTTGCCGTGCCGTTCGCCGACCTCGCGCAGCCGGGGATGGTCGATCCGGTTGCCTTTGGTGAGGGGGCTGTAAGCCTCCAGAACAATGTCCTGCTCGGTACAGTATTCCAGCAGCTCCTTCTGGTAGAGCCAGGGATGAAACTCCACCTGGTTGACCGCCGGGACGACATCGGCGTCCTTGAGCAGATCCTCGATGTGGCGGATGGTGTAGTTGCTCACGCCGATGGCCTTGGCCCGACCCTCGTCGTAGATCTTCTCCAGCGCCCGCCAGGTATCGGTGCGGGTATGTGGTACGGGCCAGTGGATGAGATAGAGATCGACGTAGTCGAAACCCAGCTTGCTCAGGCTCTCGTCAAAGGCGCGGAGAGCAGGCTCGTAGCCGTGATCATCGTTCCAGAGCTTGGTGGTGACGAAGAGCTCCTCTCGGGGCAGCCCGCTTTCGCGGACGGCCTGGCCTACGCCCCGCTCGTTGCCGTACATGGCGGCGGTGTCGATGTGGCGGTAGCCCGCCTCCAGCGCCCACTCGATGGCCTGCCGGACGGGCTTGCCGTCGCGGATCTGCCAGGTCCCCAGTCCCAGCCGGGGCATCTCCACCCCGTTGTTGAGGGTGATGGTGCTTTCGATAGTCAGTGTCATGGTACTCCTTTCGTATGTCAACAGTCACTTCCTCCGCCGGCGGCGGGAGCGCCACTTCTGCGTCCGCACGGTGCCGTCGTCGGCGATGCGGACGATCTCGAAGCGCACCCGCCCGTCGCGGATGGCACGGGCGATCTGCCGCTGCCCGTGGCTCAGTCCCGTCTGCCCCCGCTTGATGTCCACGATGACCACCTCCAGGGCGTCGCCGTCGGCGCCGTTGTCCTTCACCTCGGTGTACCCGTCGAAGATGACGTAGTCCACGGGATCGCCCAGGAAGCGGGCGTCGGCGGGCAGGTAGTCGAAGCCGGGCAGCAGCGGCGCCATCTGCTCCGCCATCTTTCCCTTGAGCACGGCGCGGCTCTGGTCGGTGCTCTCCCGCCGCGCCTCCCGAATGGTCCGGTCCCGCTCCTCCTGAAAGGCGCGGAGCCGGCCCTCGTAGGCCTGGATGAGCCGAGCTTGCGTGGCGTGGGTCCGCGCCTCGTGTTCCTCGATGAGGCGGGCGCGCCACGCCTCCCGGTCGGCTTTGCGCCGCGCATCCAGCAGTAGATAGGTGACGACGCCCCCCAGCAGGACTCCGAGCAGGACGAGAACCAGATCCATGGGCGACCTCAATACCGGATGGAGACCGGCGTGCCGATCTCGGCCCACTGATAGAGGAGCAGCGCTTCGTAGGTACCCAGGACGATGCAGCCGTAGGAGACGGGACGTCCGAGGTAGCCGGCCCACAGCGTCTGCCCGCCGGCGGTCACAGGCAGAGCGTGGATGCCGTTCTCCGTCGAACCGGCCCAGTAGATGCCCAGCCAGTGAGGCATCCAGATGTTCCACGTCGAACCGTAGGCGTTGGGCACCTTGCTCTGTACGGCGAAGTCGCCCGTGCGCGTGTAGTAGGGGGCCGCGCCGCTGGAGACGACGAAGGAGTAGATGAGGCGCTCCCCCTCGTAGGCGTAGAGATGCTGCTCCGAGAGATTGATGAGGATGCGCTTACCCCCGCCCCCGGGAAGGGCCTCAGGATAGGCGCCGCCGCCCGTCAGGCGCAGCTGCTGGCCCGCGTAGATGGTCGAGGCGCTGGTGAGGCCGTTGAGCCGGGCCAACGTCGCGACGGTGGTGTCGAAGCGCCGCGCGATGCCAGAGAGGGTGTCGCCGGGCGCCACGGTGTAGAGTCCGTCGGCGGGAAAGGGCTCGGGCTCGCTCTCGATCGCCGGTGCCGGGCGCTCCGGAAGGAGGAGCCGCTGTCCGGGATGGAGGGCACCGCTGCGCGTGAGGCCGTTGGCCTCGATGAGCGCCCAGAGCGAGACGCCATGGCGCAGCGCGACGGCGTGGAGGGTATCGCCCGTTTGCACCTCGTAGCGCGTGCCGGCTTCCGCCGTGCTGGGGACGGATGCCGTCGTCGCGCCCGCCGGGATGATCAATTCCTGTCCCACGTGGATGATGTGATCCGGCAGCCCGTTGGCCTCGCGGAGAGCATCCACCGTGATCCCGTAGCGTAGGGAGATGCGGAAGAGGTTTTCGCCGGGTTGCACGACGTGGGTGGTGGGCGATTGGGCCTGCACGCCCGGAGCGCAGTACGCCCAGCAGAGCAGCAGGAGCAGCAGGAGCACCGGGTGCCTCATATCGTCTTCTCCGTGTCGTGCTGGCTCTGCTTGCGCATTCGGAGAATGGAGCGCCGGATGGGAGGCAGCCGGAAGATCAACAGCACGGTCAGGAGCAAAAGGTAGCCGCTCGCCTCCAGGGGGCTCTTGCGGACCCACATCACGTGAGCCGCGATGAGGATGGCAGCGGCGTAGACCAGCCGTTGCAGACGCTTCCAGCCTTTCCCCAGCCGACGCTGCCAGCCCCGCGTCGAGGTGAACGCCAGCAGCGTGAGGATGAGGAGAGCTGCCAGCCCGAGCAGCACAGAAACCTGATCCGTGATGGCGGGCAGGAGAAACTCCAGATTGAAGCGGTAATCCAGACCGGCGAAGACGAGAAAGTGGAGCAGGGCGTAGAGGGCCGCATAGAGGCCCAACGGTTTGCGCGCGGTGAGGATGCGGGGGAAGTCGAAGAGCAGGTCGATGGGGGTGCAGGCCAGCGAGAGCAGGAGCAGAATGAAGGCGGTGTTGCCGGTGCGCACGAGCAGCTGGGGGACGGGGTCGATGCGATAGTTGACCATCGCCAGATCCCAAAGCATCACGACCAGGGGGAAGAGCGCGCCCACGTGGGCGAGCAGGCGGATCCAGTGCTGGCGCAGCGCCCTCATCAGTAGTACCAGTCCCGATCATCCAGGTTGGGGTAGAGGTGGGCGACCTCCTCGGTGTAGCCGTTGAAGAGCAGTGTCTCCCGCCTTCCCGGCTCCCCGATGCGGCGCTCCGTGGCTTGCGACCACCGGGGGTGGGGCACCTCCGGGTTGACGTTGGCCCAGAAGCCGTACTCCCGGGCGTTCACCGCCATCCACAGGGAGACGGGCTGCTCCTCCACCAGCTCGATCTTGACGATGGCCTTGATGCTCTTGAAGCCGTACTTCCAGGGGACGACGAGCCGGAGGGGGCCGCCCTTCTGGGCGGGCATGGCGCGTCCGTAACAGCCTGTCGCCAGCAGGGTGAGATCGTGCAGGGCCTCCGGCAGGCTCAGCCCTTCGACGTAGGGCCAGGGGAAGGTGAGATTATTCTGACCCGGCATCTCCTCCGGGTCGTACAGGGTCTGGAAGCGGACGTAGCGGGCCCGCGAGGTGGGCTGCACCTCTCGCAACAGCCGGGCGAGGGGGAATCCGTTCCAGGGGATGACCATGCTGTACCCCTCAACGCAGCGCATGCGATAGACGCGCTCCTCCTGTTCGAAGCGGAAGAGGTCATCGAGATCAAAGGTGTGGGGCTGCTCCACCAGCCCGCCTACCTCCACCTGCCAGGGATCGGTGGGGAAATCTGAGGCGGCTGCAGCGACGGCCTCCTTATTTGTCGTGAACTCGTAGTAGTTGCAGTAGTTGAAGGCGGATTCCAGGGGGGTGATCTCGGCGCCCAGCTCGTCGTGCTCCGCACTCCGTGGGGGAAGGGCTGGCGGCGGCGAGGGCGTGGGGCCGGCGGTCGGGGGCGGGGGGGCGGCCAGATGTCGCCCGCAGGCGGAAAGGAGCGCACCCTGGAGTCCCAGGACGCCCATGGCCTTCAGGAATTTACGTCGCGAGAGATAGACGTGCTCCGGCGTGATCTCCGACGACGGTATCTTCTTCATCTCAACTCTCGAACTCCATCGGCTGGCGGTGCAGAAATTGCCCGCTGCCCGCTTCTGCCAGAAATTCGCCCTCGCGCACGAGGAATTCGCCCCGCCGGAGGGTGGCGACCACGCGCCCCTGCACGCGGAGCCCCTCGTAGGGGGTGTAGCCTGCCAGCGTATGCAGCTTCTCGGCGTTGATGGTGTCCTCGCCGGCGGGATCGTAGAGGACGAGGTCGGCGTCAGAGCCGGGCAGCAGCGCGCCCTTGCGGGGCCACATTCCGTAGATCTGCGCCGGATTTTCGGCCAACATGCGTACCAGATCCATCCAGTCGATGTGCCCCGCCGCCACGCCGTAGGTGGCGATGAGGGGCAGCAGCGTCTCCAGCCCCGGCAGGCCGCCCGGGGTCTTGCGGAAGTCGTCGTGTTCCAGCTTCTGCGCTTGGGTGTAGTCGCAGTGGTCGGTGATGAGCATATCGATCTGCCCGGCCACCACCAACTCCCAGAGCCCTTTGCGCGCCTCGGGGGCGCGGAGGGGCGGCTGGAGGATGTAGCGCCAGGGCTCGCTTCCCTCGTAGAGGGAGGCGTCGAGGATGAGGTATTGGGGCGTCGTCTCCGAGAAGGCCAGCTGGCCCTGCTCCCGGGCAGCGGCGACCATGGCGGAGGTGCGCGGGCTGGAGTTGTGGGCGATGACGACGGGCGCCTGGACGGCTTCCGCCAGCAGGAGCACTCGCGCGGCGGCCTCTTCCTCGGCGAGCATGGGGCGGGCGGCGCCGTGGTAGCGTAGGGAGGTCTTGCCCGCCGTGACGAGCGCCTCCGTCGCCGCCGTCACGATGGCGTCGTTCTCGCAGTGGACCAGGGTGACGAGACCATAGCGCCCGGCGGCTTCCATCAGCCGGAGGAGGGTGGCGTCGTCGGCGTAGTAGTTGGGGCGGTAGGTGGTGTAGAGCTTGATGCTCGTCGTCCCCAGCTCCGGCAGCACGCCCAGAGCGTCCTCCTGGCCCGGCGGCAGATCAGTGATCATCACGTGCAGCCCGTAGTCGATGGTGGAGGGGCGGGTCTCCTCCAGCCGGGCCGCCACGGCCTCTTCGAGGCTCTGACCCGGGAACTGGGTGGCGAAATCGACGACGGTCGTCACCCCGCCGAAGGACGCGGCGCGGCTCTCCGTGAGCCAGTCGTCGGGGGTTTTGTAGATGCCCGTATCGAGCACGATGTGGGCGTGGGCGTCGATGACGCCGGGCAGCACCAGCAGCCCCGTCGCGTCGACGACTTCCGCCGAGGGATGCGGGGCCAAATCGGTGCCGATGGCCTGGATCTGCTCGCCCTGGATCAACACATCCGCTTTGTACATAGCGGTGGGAGTGACGACGGTTCCGCCCTGGATCAGTCGTGAAGGCTTCATCGCACTGTACCTCCTAGTTTGTTTAATGGTTGTATCCTATATTGTAATCCAAAGCGGCGACTTTTCAAAGGGCGGAGCTCTTTCCGGCGGGTTTGGCGAGGTCGCCCTAACTCGGGCGTGAATCCGAGGGAGGTACGCCTCCGATAAGGATGCCTCGGCGAGGCGTCCGTTTGTAAGCGCGGCGGATTTAGCCGGATTGCGTGAAGCTAGGCCAACGGGTGCTGGTTCCCGGCGGGTTCTGCGGGCCCCCTTCCGTCCTAGTGGACCACCAGCACCGGACGGCGGGACGTCAGGAGAATTCTGCCGGCGAGGTCATCGATCATGCCGGGAGGGACGCCGGGGGTGCGGTGGCTGCCCGTGATGATCAGCTCGTAGTTGCCCTTACGGGCCTCGGCGATGATCTCGTCCACCACAAGGCCGTGGCGCACCAGGGCGCGCGCCTCAACGCCTTCCGCGTGCAACCTTTCCAGCATCTCCGCCAGATGTCTTCCCTCGCGGGAGCTCCGGGTCATCAGCTCCTCCGCCGAGGCTTCCAGATCCTCCAGCGTGGTGCCACGCGCGTCCAGCGAGACCTGAGAGATGACGTGGAGCAGGTGCACACGGGCTCCCATGCGTTTGGCAAGACGAGAGCTGAAACTGACCGTCTGCTCGCTGATGGGGCCGGCAGAAGTGCAGATGAGGTATTTGTTAGTCTGGCGCACGCGGCCCTTGACGACGAGCACGGGCAGCGGCACCTGTTCGGTGACCTGAAGGGCCGTGGAACCGAAAATCAGCTTGCTGACCCCGCGCCGCCCCCGGCTGCCGATGATAATCAGGTCGTAGGGGCGTTCGTGCAGCTCTGCAAGGAGTTGTGCCATGACCTTGCCCCGCTCGAAGTGCAGCGTTGCCGACTTCCCCAGCCCCCTTAGCTCCGCAACGATGGCTTCGGCCTGGGCGCATACCTCCGGGGGTGGGGAGTCCTGGTCACTCAAGAGTAGGAGATCGAGGGTGCCGGCGCCCTGGAGCGCGACTCGGCGTCCCCATTCCAGGGTGTTGAGGACATAAGGGGCACAACGGGTGCAGAGCAGAATCTTCATGGTTTAACTCCTGTTCAGAGCAGAATCAGTAGGATCGGGATGAGGAAAATCACCCCGACGAAGAGACCAAAGTGCCATCGTTTGCGGGTGATCCAATTTAGCGTTTGCGAGATGGCGCGCTCGTAAGCCGAGTAGGCCAGGCCTATGACCAGCAGGGAGACGAGCGTTCCGGCGAGCATGTGCACCAGTACTACCGTCACCCCCCTGGGATCGCCCAGCAGGGCGGCGGCGGCCAACGTATCGATCAGGGTCGAGATATTCGCGCCCAGCACGTAGGGGATCATGTTCTCCCGGCGGACGTACCCCCGGGCGGAGAGGGGCACGAGAATGCCCAGGGAGATGGAGACGGACATGGTGAAGAGGGTGATGACGAGTCCCAGCAGGAACATGACCGTGGGACGGTAGATGAGGCTGTTGGCCTGCCCGACGGTGGTCTTTTTGAGGTCGATGGCGCCCAGGGCCCCGTCGATCAGGCGGAAGCTCAGTGTGACCACGCCGACGCCGAGGACGAAGAGGAACCATCCTGGTAGCACGCCCGCGAGCGGGATAAGGAGCGGATTGAGCAAGACCTCGATCCCGTCCGCTACGTTCTCTATTCCCGGAATCGAGACCCCCGCCAGCCAGCCGGCGTCCAGCACGACGAGGCCCAGGGGTACCGAGAGCACCATGATGGAGCTGGTGAGCAGCAGCGAGAGAATGCCGGCGGAGAGGGCCGTGCGGCTCTCGTGTCCCCGCAGCGCGTAGATGATGCCCAGTTGCAACACCATGAGCCCCGCGCCGATGCGCGAGCCGGCGACGGTCATGTAGCACTGGACTGGGGTGAAGATGTCCACGCTGAGCAGTGTCATCGCTGCCGCCGCCACGGGTGAACCGCTCTGGATGACGTAGGCCATCCCCCAGCCGAAGCCGAGGGAGTCCAGCGCGCCCTCCACCTGGAGCCAGTCTCGGAGGAGGGGAGCCAATCCCCCGGCCCCCTCTTTCATCAGCCCCAATGAGAAGACGAAGAGGGCTAGACCCAATAGCCCCAGCCCCACGGGCCGGGCGATGCGCATCATGCGCGACAAAGAGGTGCTATCGTGTGGTTCATCCATGGCTGCATTATCATCAACCTTCTTCTTTTGTCCAGCGTCAGTGATCCCAGAGGCATGGTAGTTAGTTAAAAGATGCTCCGCGTCCCCGTCTCGGAGACGGCGCTGGCCTACGTGCCCCGGGGACGGGGCTTCGAGCGTTGAATGCGATAGCCCCACTGACCGCTGACGGCTGAACGCTGCTACATCTTTGCCTTGCCGCGCTTTGGGTGTATCATACGCACGATGCTAAGCCGGGTACGGAGCCAAGCTGTGCCCTTAACTCAAAAGGAGGTTCGTTATGTCGATTATTCAGGATATTCTGGCTCGGGAGATTCTTGACTCTCGTGGCAACCCCACCGTCGAGGTCGAGATTGTGCTCACTGACGGCTCCTGGGGACGCGCCGGGGTGCCCTCCGGTGCTTCGACCGGTGCCCGCGAGGCGTTGGAGCTCCGTGATCAGGACCCCAAGCGCTACGGTGGCAAGGGGGTGCTCAAGGCGGTGGAGAACGTCAACACCATCATCGCCCCCGAGTTGGTGGGGTGGGATGCCGTCGATCAGAAGGGTGTGGATGAGCTGCTGCTCGCCCTCGATGGCACGCCCAACAAGTCGAACCTGGGTGCCAATGCCATGTTGGGCGTCTCTCTGGCGGTCGCCAAAGCCGCGGCCAATTTCCTCGTATTGCCCCTCTACAAGTACATCGGTGGCGTCTATGCCCACGTCCTGCCCGTCCCCATGATGAACATCCTCAACGGCGGCAAGCACGCCGAGAACGGGCCCGACCTGCAGGAGTTCATGGCGATGCCTGTGGGCGCCTCCTCCTTCTCCGAGGCGCTGCGCTGGGGCGCGGAGACCTACCACACGCTCAAGAAGGTGCTCAAGAGCAAGGGCTATAACGTCGGCATCGGCGACGAGGGCGGCTTTGCGCCCAGCCTCAAGAGCAACGAGGAAGCTATCGAGGTGATCCTGGAGGCCATTCAGAAGGCCGGTTACGAGCCGGGCAAGGACATCTGGATTGCCCTCGATCCCGCCGCCTCTGAGGTCTACGAGGACGGTAAGTACCATTTGAAGAAGGAAGGTCGGGTCCTCAGCAGTGAGGAGATGGTCGAATTCTACGCGGACTGGGTGGAGAAATATCCCATCATCAGCATCGAGGACGGCCTGGCCGAAGACGACTGGGATGGCTTCAAATTGATGATGGAGCGGTTGGGTGACAAGCTTCAGATCATGGGCGACGATCTGTTGGTGACCAACACCGAATACATTGCTCGCGCCATCGACGAGCATGCCGCCAACTCGGTGCTCATCAAGCTGAATCAGATCGGCACGCTGACGGAGACCATCGCCGCCGTGCGCATGGCGCAGAAGCACGGGTGGACCGCCGTGGCCTCCCACCGCTCCGGTGAGACCGAGGATGCCACCATCGCCGATCTCGCCGTGGCCCTCAACACCGGTCAGATCAAGACGGGCGCACCCGCCCGCTCCGACCGCGTCGCCAAGTACAACCAGCTGCTGCGCATCGAACAGGAGCTGGGGGACCAGGCAGCCTACGCCGGCATGGGGGCGTTCACGAACCTGCGCTAGGGAGCGAGTCAACGAGTCAGCGAATAGGCAAAGAAGCGAATCAGCGGGCCGAAGGATCCGGCCCGCTGATTTTTTGTTGATCGCTGAAGGCTGACCCCTATTGTGGACGCCCGAAGTTGGCGATGAAGTAGTAGCTGCCCAGGTGATTGGGCACGACGGCGATGCCGATCTCCGTGACCCAGGTGCTGAGGATGGTGCGGCGATGCCAGTCGTTGGGGGGCACCTCGTCCATCCACCAGTGGACCGCCTGCGCCGGCGTGCGGCTGTAGACGATGCACTCCGCCGCGCCCACGGTCGGATATCCGGCCCGCGTCACCCGCATCTTCACGGTGGAGCCGTCGGAGCCGGTGTGGTTGCAGGAGCCCCGCTGCTGGCAATCCAGGCCATGGAGATAGGCGGCCCGGGCCAGCGTATCGTTCCAGGCGAAGGGGCTCAGCCCGGCGGCGGCGCGCTCCGCGTTGATGAGCGCAAAGACCTCTGCGGGCCAGCCGGCGATCTCGGGCGGCGCCGTCGAGCCGGCGGGGGGCGCAGCGACAGGCGGGGCTTCCGCGGGCGGGATGGTCGGCGCCGTGGGTGGGGGCTCCGTGGCGACGGCGGCAGCGACCGGAGCCGGGGGCGCGGTGGGCGCCGGAGCGGGGACGCCGGCGCTCGCCAGCGCCAGTTCGGCGGGCGCCTCCAGCGGCAGGACGAGGGGCTGCCCCACGCTCAGCGTGTCGGCGTCGGTGAGCTCGTTCACCGCCACGATGCTCACGAAATCCAGGCCGTAGCGATTGGCGATGGCGAGGAGAGTGTCCCCCTGCTGAATCTCGTAGACGGCCCAGAAGGGGGAGGCTCCGGTCCACGTCCCGGCGGGGGGGATGGAGAGGGATTGACCGGCCCAGAGTGCGGTGGAGGCGCCCATGCCGTTCTCCAGCTGGAGCGCGGCTAGGGGGAGGCCGTAGTGCAGGGCGAGCCCCAGCAGCGTCTCTCCGGCTTGGACGGTATGTGTGAGCGTCGGTGCCGGCGCTGCCGCTTCGGACCCAGGGGGCGGTGGCTCCTCGCCGGCGGGCGCGGGCAGCGTTTCTGCGGCGGTTTCTGCGATAGGGGGCGCGGACTCCCCGGCGGAGATCTCCGCCGCTACCGGCGGGGCGGGGGGCTCGTCGGTGGGGGCCAATACGAGCGGTGGGAGGGCGGTCGCTGTCGCGGTGGGCAAAGGATCCTCCGGGGAGGCCGAGGTACAGGCTGCCAGAAGCAGCAGACTGGCCAGCAGAACTCCGAGCGTGCGTGTTGTCTTCATGGCCCTACTATACTCGACTCCGGGTCGAAAACAACCGGCTTCTGAACGACCCGGTTGATCCACGCATGCTGTTGCTCCGGGCCCGGCGGGCTGATCCAGCCGGCGACGGAGACGAAGCCCGCCGCTTCCACCAGGGCGTCGAGTTCCTCGGGCCGGTGGTAGACGAAGAAGCGCGCGCCCTCCGCCTCTTTCACCCACGCCTCGCCGGTGCCCAGCTTCAAGCCCAGGTAGAGCGTTCCTCCCGCGCGGAGGGTGCGTCGCACCTCCTCCAGGACGCCGGGGACCCGCGCGCGGGGCAGGTGGAGCAGGGAGGCGCTGGCGAAGCAGCCGTCGAGGGTGCTATCCCTCACGGGCAGCCGGCAGATGTCGCCCTGAAGCAGGGGCGGGGAATCCGCCCGCTGGGCCTCTACCAACATCCCCCAGGAGAGATCGAGACCCAGCACGCAATAGCCCTGCGCCGCCATCCGCCGGGCGTACTGCCCCGGCCCGCAGCCCAGATCGAGAATCTGGCCGCCGGATGGCACCTGGGCCAGGAAGGTCGCGAGTTCCCGCTCAAGAGGGTAGACGGGCCGGGCTGCGTAGCGAGCAGCGAGCGCATCATAGGTTTGGCGCGTGCGTTGGCAGGTCATGCCTCGTATCTTACCACAGTTATTCGCTTTGTCGGTCAGCTGTTGTACAATAATGTCAGATCAATCGCGGATGGTGGAAGCCCACCTCCGCCGGAAGGAATTGCTTATGAGACACGTCATTATTGGCAGCGGTGTGGCGGGCATGACTGCTGCCCTGGATCTCTCCCGTCAACCGGAGGCCGAGGTCGAGATCTACACGGCTGAGCCTTACGCTTACTACTACCGTCCTCAGCTCACCAACTTCCTGGCCGGGAGCGTTGCTCTGGAGCAGGTGGTGCGCCGCACGGTGGAGTGGTACACCGAGCGGGGCATCTACCTGCACCTGGATTCTCCGGTCGCCACGATTCGCCCGGCGGAGAAGCGCATTCTGCTGGCGGACGGCAGGCCTGTCACCTACGACCGGTTGCTCCTGGCGACCGGCAGCCAACCCTTCGTGCCCCCCATCGAGAATGTGACGCAAGCGGGGGTCTTCACGCTGCGCACCCTCGCCGATGCGCTGCAGATCCGGGCCTATGCCCGCGATTGCCGGCAGGCCGTCGTCGTGGGCGGAGGGCTCCTGGGGTTGGAGGCGGCTCGGGGGCTGCAGGGCATGGGGCTGGAGGTGAGCATCGTCGAGCTCTTCCCCTGGCTGATGCCCGTGCAGCTGGACGAGGCGGGGGGCGAGATCCTCAGGCGCTTTGTGCTCGCTCAGGGGTACGCTGTCCACACGGGAAGCGCTGTCAGCCGGGTGGAGGGAGAGGGCGAAGTCACCGGCGTGGGCCTCGCTGAGGGGCAACACCTCCCGGCCCAACTGCTGCTCATCGCGGCCGGCGTCCGTCCTAACACGGCCTTGGCGACCGAGGCGGGACTGGAGGTGGATCGGGGCGTGGTCGTTGATGAGCGGATGGCGACCAGCGTTCCCGATGTCTACGCCGCGGGCGATGCCGCCAGCTTTCGCGGCGTCTGCTGGGCTATTGTGACCATCGCCCAGGCCCAGGCGCGGGTGGCGGCGGCGAGCATGGCAGGTGACGGGGCGCGCTACGAGCCTATCGTACCCGTGACCTCGCTCAAGGTGTTGGGTGTCGAGGTGAGCTCGGCGGGAAAGACGCGGATCTCCGAGGCCGAGCGGGGAGCCGGCTATGAGGAATTCAGCGCCGGTGACCCGGAGGCGTTCACCTACCGCAAACTGGTGCTGCATGAGGGGCAGCCGGTGGGCGCTATGGTGATCGGGGACAAGGCGCTGGCGAAGGCGCTGATCGCTCGGGTGGAGGAGGGGAAGCCGTTGAGCCCCACGGAGGCCCGGACGCTCCTCGCAGGCTAAGGTAGTTCCAAGATTGAAAATGCGCCACAGTGCGAGCAAATCCTTGGGAAAGCGTCAGAGTTTGGAGGATTTATTCTCTTGGAACGGCCTAAATCCGTAGAGCAGGATGGAGTTTTGCATGACTTTTGATGAGCAGTTGCAGGAAGTGCTTTTCGGCTGCATGCCGATGGGCATCGCCGTCTTTGACACGGAGTTGCGCTTGCAGCGTTACAATCCCACCTGGGCGGAATTTGTCGACCGCTGCACACCCTCATCGCTGGACGCCGTAAAACCCGGGGCCCTCTTGTCCGAGCTGGTGCCCGGCGCCGATGTGGCGTGGCGGGTACTGTTGGAGCGCGCGCTTGCCGGTGAATCCGAAAGCCGGGAGACCTTCCGGTTGGAGAGCAACGGTCAGATTTTCTATTGGGATGTGGCCTTCATGCCCCTCCAGACGAAGGGGAAAACCCTGGGGCTGGTCGCCGTGACCCTGGACGCGACGGCACGGATGGAGGCCCTCGAGGCGTTGGAGGAGACCGTCACCACCCTGCGCGAGCGGGAGGAGCGCCTGGAGCTGGTGATGGGGGCCACCAACGATGGTATCTGGGATTGGAATGTCAAGACCGGCGCGGTCTACTTCTCTCCCCGTTGGAAGGCGATGTTGGGCTACGCCGAGGACGAACTCGAAGGCCACTTCTCGACCTGGGAGGGGCTCGTCCACCCCGACGACCTGGATCACTCTCTCACGGTGATCGAACAGTACCTGCAAGGGGAGCGCCCGGTCTTCGAGATGGAGCACCGTCTCCGGCACAAAGACGGCTCCTACCGCTGGATCCTCACGCGGGGGGTCCTGGTGCGCGACGCACAAGGGGAGCCGGTGCGCATGGTCGGCTCCCACACCGACATCACCGCCCGCCGGGAGGCCGAGGCAGTCCTTCAGGACCGCCTCGCCTTCGAGAACATCATCACTAATATCTCCACCACCTTCATCAATATGGCACCCGAGGAGACGGATGCCGCCATCCAGCGGACCCTGCAGATCATCGGGGAGTTCGCGGGGGTGGACCGGAGCTATGTCTTCCTCTATTCGGGCGACCAGCGCATGTTGACCAACACCCACGAGTGGTGCGCGCCCAACATCCGCTCCCATCGTCACCGCCTACAAGCGGTTCCCGTCGAGGCGTGGGCGTGGACCAACACCCGCATCTTGCAGGGAGAGCTATTGCACTTCCCCGATATCGACACTCTCCCGGAGGAAGCTGAAGCGGAGCGGGAGGAGTTCCGCGAGCAGGGCATCCGGTCGATGCTCTGCGTCCCCCTGCTCTACCGGGGCGAGGTCATCGGTTTCCTGGGGTTCGATGCGGTCCGCCAATCCATGCGCTGGACGCCGGCTGCCATCCGTCTGTTGACCATCGTCGGGGAGATCTTCGTCAACGCCCTGGAGCACAAGCGCTCCCAAGTCATTGAGCAGGGGCAGCGCCAGTTTCTCGAACTGCTGGCGACGGGCGGCACCCTTGAGGAGACCCTGGAGGCGCTGATCCGCATCATCGAGGAGCAGGCGCCGGGGATGTTGGGCCTGGTGTTGCTGCTGGATGAGGATGGGCAGCGGCTGCGCCATGGGGCCTCCGTCAGCTTGCCCCTGGCCTACGTGGAGAGTGTCGATGGGCTGGAGATTGGTCCGGCGGTGGGCTCCTGCGGCACGGCAGCCTTTACCGGGAAGCGAGTCGTCGTGGAGAACATCGCCGAAGACCCCCGGTGGGCCGGACTGCGGGAGTTGGCGCTGGAATACGGGCTGCACGCCTGCTGGTCCGAACCGGTCATCTCCGGCGACGGGCGGGTGCTGGGCACCTTCGCCATGTACTACCGCTACCCCCGCGCGCCCACGCCGGCAGAGCTGCGCACCATCGAGACGGCAGCCCACTTGGTGGGTGTCGCCGTCGAGCGCAAGCGGGCAGAGGAGTCGCTGCGCCGGTCCGAGGAGCGCTTCCGGATCGCTGCCGAGAGCGCCACCGACCTGATCTACGAGTGGGACCTGGTCACGGGGCAGATGGATTGGTTCGGCGACATCGAGGAGCGGCTGGGCTACGATCCCGGCGAGCTGCCGCGGACGCGAGAGGCCTGGGAGCAGATTATCCATCCGGAGGATCGAGCCCGCGTGCAACGGGAGGTGAGTCGCCGCCGGGAGGAGGGGACGGCCTACTACGATAATTATCGCGTGTTGCGGAAGGACGGCACGGTCCTCTACTGGGAGGATCGGGGGCGCGCCCTGCCTCATCCTGGCGGTGAGCCCCGCCGGTGGATCGGGGCCAATACCGACATCACAGAGCAGGTAATGGCGCAGCAGACCCTGGAGCAGCGCATCACCGAGCGCACTGACGAACTCGCGACTCTTATCTCCGTGCAGCAGGCCATCACCAGCGATCTCGATCTGGATGCAGTGTTGCAGATGATCGCCGAGGAGGCGCTGCGCCTCACCGGAGTGCAACGGGCGGTGGTGCTGTTGCTCAACGCCGAGGGCGATGAGCTGGTTGTCTCCTTTGTCGCTGGGGAAGAGCCGGGCAATCTGGTCGGCGAGAAGCTATCTGTGGAGGACTCTCTGAGCGGCATGAGCATGCTCGCGGGCGAGGGGTTGCTCATCACCGATATGCGGCACGACCCCCGGGTTCCGGAAAAGCTGGCGTCCCACACGCGTTTCCGCAGTCAGGTGAGTGTGCCCCTGTTGGCTCCTTCAGGGCCGCTGGGGATTATCGCCGTGAGCGATCCAGAGCCTGATCGGTTGGGGCAGAATGACGTGCGGGTCTTGACCATGCTGGCCTCCGCTGCCGTGATCGGCCTCGAGAACGCCCGCCTCTACGCCGAGGAGCAGGAACGCCGTCAGGAGGCGGAGCAGCGCCGGCGGGTTGCCGAGGGTCTCCAAGACATCCTCTCTTTCCTCAATGCTAATCGCTCCTTTGCGGAGGAACTCGATTACATTGTTTACCAGGCCAGCCGGCTGTTGGGCGCATCGGCGGGGGTGATCTACCGGGCCGATGTGGAGCGGGAGACGATCGTCGTCGAAGCTGCTAGCGGGGCCCCCGAGGCCCTCCTGGAACTGGGCGAGCTGCCCCACACCGGTGAAAGCGTCAATCAGGCCCTCATCCAGCGCCGTCCCTTTGCCATGTCCCACATCGAGACCGAGGTGACGACGGAGCTGCCCGGGGGGGTGGACTCCCTGGATCCGGTGCTCGTGGAGTGGAAACGGGTCGTCCGGGATCACTATCGCGCCTATCTGGCTGTTCCCCTCATCATCAAAGATGAGATCTACGGTGCCCTAGTCCTCTACTATCGGGATCCGCGCGAGTTCTCCGAGGAGGACGTTGGGCTGGGGGTGACGCTGGGCGGACAGGTGGCGCTTGCCATCGAAAGCGCTCGGCTGCGCGCCGACGCGGAGCAGGCGGCGGTCACCGCCGAGCGTAACCGGTTAGCACGAGATCTCCACGATGCCGTTACCCAGACGCTCTTCTCGGCGAGCTTGATTGCGGAGGTGTTGCCGACTCTATGGCATCGCAATCCCGAGGAGGGTGAGCGGCGCTTGCAGGAGCTGCGCGAACTCACCCGGGGCGCCCTGGCGGAGATGCGGACGCTGCTGCTGGAGCTGCGACCCGCGACCCTCGTCGAGGCGGAGATGGGCGAGCTGCTGCGCCAGCTCTCCGAAGCGATCACCGGGCGAGCCCGGATTCCCGTCGAACTTCAGGTGCGGGATGAAGGACCTGCGCTGCCTCCAGACGTCAAGATCGCCTTTTACCGGATCGCTCAGGAGGCCCTCAACAACGTGGTCAAGCATTCGGAGACCCCTCAGGTTCACATTACCTACGAGGGGCTGGATGGAACCGCACTTCTCTCCATTCGGGATGAAGGGCGCGGATTCGACGTCTCCACGATCCCTCCGGAGCATCTGGGGGTGGGGATTATGCGGGAGCGCGCCATGAACATCGGGGCGCGGCTGGATATTCGCAGTGAGTTAGGACAGGGGACAGAGGTCGCCGTGATGTGGCCTCTGGCATTCGACAAGGAGGTCATCTGATGAGCAGTGAACCTATTCGTGTCATCATAGTGGACGATCATGCGGTGGTCCGGAGCGGTCTGGGCGCTTTCCTCTTTGCTTTCGACGATCTCGAACTCATCGGGGAGGCGAAAGGTGGGTTGGAGGCGCTGGATCTCTGCACTCGCTTCCATCCCGATGTGGTCCTGATGGATCTGATGATGCCTGGCATGGACGGCGCCGAGGCGACGAAGGCCATCCGCGAGCGCTTCCCGGATATTCAGGTGATTGCGCTGACCAGCTTCAAAGAGGACGATATGGTGCAACGGGCCCTCCAAGCTGGGGCCATCGGTTATCTGCTCAAGAACATCTCTGCCGACGAGCTGGCACGCGCCATTCGCTCGGCCTACGAGGGGAAGCCTACGCTTGCCCCCGAGGCGGCGCAGGCACTCATCACCGCCACCACGCGCCCCCAGGTCGGCTTCGACCTGACGGAGCGGGAGCTGGAGGTGTTGGAGTTGATGGTCGAAGGGTTGAGCAACCCCGAGATCGCCGAGCGGTTGGTCGTCAGCCGGTCCACCGTCAAATTCCACGTGAGCAACATCCTCTCGAAGCTGGGCGCAAGCAGCCGCACCGAGGCAGTCTCTGTGGCCCTGCGGGAGGGATTGGTCAAGCAGTAGTTTGGTCTTCTAAAGAAACAAGTTCCCGAGTTTCGCCCGGTTTTTCCGGTGGATTTGGGGAGCTTGCAACTCTTTAATCCCTCACTCCCCCTTCGACCAGGTAAAAGACCGGCCTGGTGACGGGGTCTTTTGAGGAACGCTCCGCGGAGCTCCACCGTTCTTAGGGTGTACCGATCATCCTATCATAAACAAAAGGAGCTCCCAAATGGATACCAATCTCGAATTCAAGGCGCTGCTGTTTGTGCTGCTGATGGTGGCGATGTTGATGTGGGGGGGCTGTACCCCCTCCCGGGCCGAGGATTTTGTCCTCTCGCCGCCCCTTCCCCTTCCAGAGAAGACGGCCCCGCCGGTTGTTCTGCCCTCAAATCCGGATCCTGTGCCGGAAGCGCCCGCAGCCGAGCCGGTTGTTACTCCTGAGGTTGAGGCAGAATCGGATCCCCTGCTGCTGAGTGAGGGCTGGCAGCTCGTCGCCGATGAGCAGCTGGGGTTCCAGTTTCTCCTCCCGCCCGGGTGGACCTACGACGAAATCGTGGTCAACGATCCCAATCTGCCGCCCTCCGGCGCCATGGAGCGCCTGCTCCACCTGCGTCCGGAGCCCTGGGATGGGGATTTCGTGCCCCTGAGCCTGGCGATCTACGCCTCTGAGGCGGCCTATCGGCGGGATCACCTGCCGGGCGACTTGATGGAAGAGGTCGAGGTCAATGGGGCGACGATGATCCGGGAGACCTACCACTACGGTGAACGTCACGCGCTGGCTTATACCTTCCAGAACGACACGGAGGTCTATGTTCTCCTCAACAACTACTTCACCGGTTGGCCCGAGCGCGTGGAGGGACGGGAGCCGCTGGCTGCCCTGATCGATCCCCTCGTGGCCTCTATTGCCTTCATCGAATGAGCTGCTCCCTGGTCAGCTGACCAGTTAGAAACCGGGCATCAGGATAGGTGCACGTCCCGCCGGAGGTAGGGTGCCTCCGGCGGGACACTGTGTTACACTGATTTCCAGAATAGAGTTGGGCACTGGAAAGGGAGTTATGCAGATCATGAGAGTGTTGATAGCCGATGATCAGCCTCAGGTGCGCTCTGCCGTGAGATTGCTGCTGGGTCAGGAACCCCATCTCTCGATTGTTGGAGAGGCGGGAGATATGTTGGGGGCGCTGGAACTGCTGGCGCGTCAGCATCCTGACCTGATGCTGCTGGATTGGGAGCTGCCCGGGGGTCGGGCCCTCCGCGCGCTGCGGGATATCCAGGCGGTGCGTCCGGGGGTGATGGTCGTCGCCCTGAGCGGGCGTCCCGAGGCGCGTTGGGCAGCGCTGGCGGCAGGCGTCAACGCTTTTGTGAGCAAGGGAGAGCCGCCCGAGCGGCTTTTGGCCGCCGTGGCGCACTGTTACCAGCAGGCATGTGAGCTGGAGCCGGGTTGAAAGGGTCTTGGGCACGAGATAGGGCATCTCGGTCTTGCTCCGCGCAGGCTTTCGAAGCTGCGCGGAGTCTGCTTTTGGAGTCCAGAGCCCCAGGACGCCTCAGAGCGACAAGAGCAGAAATCGCGTGTGAAATAGGCTCTCGTGCTACGTGACAACTTGTTATCTTAATGTCCTCGATCCAGAACGGTCTATCAGGAGGTGAGTCATGACCACCGAGAAACCCGAAGTTCTTCTTCATGCGCTGCTGGTGGGACGGGCACCGTCGGAGGCGGAGGCTGAGGCCTTCGTGCACCGATCGCGGGGCTGTCCCTACGCTGCCTCTTACACGGCGACGGGTCGTACGGTGGTGGGGCTCTTCGTCCTGCCGGCTGAAAAGCGTTGGTGGCTGGAGATTGCCGATCAGCCTGAACTGCTGGGGCTGGAGGCGCTCGAGATCTATTTTCCCGCCGTCGTCGCAACCAGCAGCCCCTGGTCCCGAGGGGAGACGCAGCCCGTGATGGAGACCGCTCCCTGTGGCACCGATTGCTTGCACTGTCCGCAGTATCGCGGGCGCTGTCGGGGGTGTCCTGCGACGCGCCATCTTGCCTGACCCACGCTCGTATGGGTGACGTGCCCGAGGTAGAGGGCACGTTTTTTCGTAGGAAAGCCGTGATTGGTCTTTTCCGAGAAATTCACTATAATAGTTTTCACTATCCCCGTCTCTTTTATCTGCGGAGGTGCAAGCATGGAAAATCGAACGAGCCGGGTCATTCTCGGCACCCTGTTGCTATTCGCCGGTGTTATCTTTTTACTTATGACCCTGGAGATTCTCGTATTCGATCTCACGGTGCTCTGGATCGCCATTTTCGGTCTGGTGGGATTGGGCTTTATCGTGGCCTTCTTCCACAATCGCGAGGAGTGGTGGCCCGTCATCCCGGGACTGGCCCTGTTAGGGTTGGCGAGCCTGTTGGCCATCTCGGAGTACCGGCCCGAACTCGCCGATTCCTTGGGACCGGCAGTCTTTCTCGGCGCCATTGGACTCTCTTTCTGGGTGATCTACTCATCCTCACGCACCCGTGAGTGGTGGGCGATCATTCCCGGCGGTGTCCTGCTCACGCTGGCTCTCGTTGTGCTGGTCTCCCCGACTTTTGAAGGGGAAGGGGTGGGTGGCATCTTCATGCTCGGCATTGGCTTGACCTTTGTGCTGCTCTACCTCTTGCCCAACCCGGAGGGACGCCTTACCTGGGCCCTGATCCCTGCCGGGATTCTTATGCTCATCGGCGTGTTGTTATTGGCCGCGGCGGTGGAGCTGATGGCCTACATCTGGCCCTTCTTGCTGATCGTTGTGGGTCTCTTCCTCATTTTGAAGGCCTTGATGAACCGGTAAAGGCAACTTTTCCCCCTCTTGGGCGTAGAAAGGCAGGGGGTGGTCTCGCCCTGCCCTTGTAGTCGAAATCATTGGAAGAAGGAGGAAAGCCTTGAGTCAACAACTTCAACGCAGCCGTACCGATTCGATGGTGGCCGGTGTGGCGGGCGGGTTGGCGCGTTATCTTCGCATCGATGCCACCATGGTGCGCCTGGTATTCGTCCTGCTGGCTTTCGCCGATGGGATCGGACTGCTGATCTACGGCCTGCTGTGGATTGTGATGCCCCTTCCTGAGGAGGACGAGGCACTCTCGCCGGATGGGCGGCCCTCAGAACGCAACACGGCGATTGTCGTCGGCGCCGGACTTGTTATTATGGGTGGGCTGTTTCTTCTGGAGCGGCTCAATATCTCGTGGCTCTGGTGGCTTGATTTTGACATCCTCTGGCCCATTCTTCTCGTCGCCGGAGGAATCCTTATCCTGGTGCGAACGCTGAAAGGAGATGCTTCATGAACGAGAGAGGGAGCCGTTATCGGCGGGGCGGGTTTGTCTGGCCCGTGCTGTTCATCGCAGCCGGTGTTATCCTGCTTTTGGACAATCTGGGAGTCATCGACTGGAACCTGTGGGCCGTTCTCATGCGCATGTGGCCCGTCCTGCTCATTGCGGCGGGGTTGGATCTGTTGATCGGGCGACGCAGCCGGCTGGGGGCCATCGTGGCCCTGGTGCTCGTGATAGCCATCGTCACTCTGGGCCTCTGGTGGGGAGCGCAGGGAGCGGCTTTCGTGGGGGAGCGGGAGCAGGTGAATGTAGTACAGGAGCTGGGACGGGCAGAGTGGGCGCGGTTGCATCTGAATCCTGCTGTCGCCGATTTTCGTCTGGCCGCGTTGTCCACGGGAGACGAGTTGCTACGGGCAACCGTCGCCGTACGGGAAGGAGAGCGCCTGGAGCAGGAGTTCGAGATGGAGGACGGTGGTGCCCGCCTCGAACTACGCAGCACGGGAAGCTGGGCCTGGCCTGTTATGGCCACCAGCGCCGACGACTTGCAGTGGGATTTGCAGGTCACTGGCGAGGTACCCCTCACGTTGGAGGTGGACAGTGGGATTGGTGCGTTGACCGTCGATCTCACGGGCCTGGATTTGGAGAGCCTGCAAGTGGAGCTGGGAATCGGCAAAATGACAGTCACTTTGCCCGAAGAGGGGCGCTTTGAAGCCACGCTGGAAAACGGGATTGGTGAGATTGAGATC
>NPIE01006643.1_pt1 | contig 28393 bp, 29 predicted proteins | sample 8637661 | NCBI WGS metagenome assembly NPIE01 (sample SAMN07420842, study PRJNA396082) | bioreactor metagenome | isolation source: sample BA12 brine-fed electro-methanogenic bioreactor BA | place: Japan: Kochi | collected 2016-12-09 | reverse complement strand
AGCAAAGAATTTGTCAAGAGCCATAATAATTTATTTGTAGTACCATTAATGATTGTCATTGATGGCAAAGAGTTTAGAGATCAAGTTGAAATCAGCGCATCTGATGTATATGAAAAACTTGATACTCACAAAGTGTCAACTTCACTACCTTCCCCACAAGATTTAAAAGACACTTTAGGAGAGATTAAGAAGCAAGGTTTTACTCATGTGATCGTTGTTAATATCTCTTCTGGTTTAAGTGGTACGTTTAATTCTTTTCGATTAGCAATTGAAGAAGAAAAAGATTTAGAAATTTTGCAGTATGATACCTTAACTTTAGGTGGAGGCGAAGGCTTTATTGTGGAATACGCCTTAGAATTAGTGAAAGCTAAAAAAGCGTTTAATGAGATTATTCCATTATTAGACATATTAAGATTTAAGGACAGTTTAGCTTTTTATACTATCAATACTTTGAAGTATTTAAAAGCAGGTGGAAGAATTGGTAAAGTGGAAGGTACCATTGGTGACTTATTGCATATTAAACCAGTAATTACCGTAAATGATGAAGGGGTTTATGTGACCTTATCCAAAGCTTTTGGTTTAAAAAGGTCTTTATTAAGAATGAAATCAATCTTAATGGACAAATTTGGTAATGATACCATTGATTTGATTATTCATTATGGTGATAATGAAGCAGAAGCAAAAGAATTAGTTGACAAACTTAAAAATGTTTTAAATATTAGAAGGCTTGAATTACAGAGATTAACTCCTGTTCTTGGAGTTCATACTGGGCCAGATATAATTGCTTATGTGGCAAGAAAAATAAAATAGTGAAATAAAGATATAAGAAAAGGAATCCAGTTTTTGGATTCCTTCTTTTGATTTTATTAACGTTTAATCTAAGAGATTATAAGCTTTTTGGACAAGGGTTAAAAACTCATCTTTGTAATCATCATCATTGAGATTTGATAAGCGGCTAATTATACTGGTATAACTAGCATTATACATAAACTCGGACTCTCTTAATAATAAAGCAAATTCAGCGACACAAGTTGCAAACTTATAAGCATTAGATGGACTTTCGGTAAACTCATCGTCATAAACAGTCTCTTCTTGTAAAACAGAAGTGTCTGATTCTGGATGCTTATATCTTATTGAAAGTGTTAAAAGTTCATCCAGATAATTTTCTCCATCATATTTTAAGTTTTCTGGAAGTTCGGTTTCATAAGAAGCAATTTCTTCTAATGAATCAGCAGGAATTATTTCGTAAAGTACAATCACTTCATGACCAGCACCCAAATCACCAGCATCTACTTCGTCGTTATCAAAATCATCATAGTCTAATAACCGGTTTTCATAACCAATAAGGCGATAACCCTTAACATGTATAGGATTAAATTCAACTTGGAGTTTTACATCTTTAGCTACGGTTACTAGATTTGCGCCTAGTTCTTCCATAAAGACTTTTTTAGCTTCTAAGACCGAATCAATATAATGGTATACTCCATTACCTTTATCAGCAAGTGTTTCCATTTTGTTATCTTTGATATTACCAGTACCAAAGCCAAGAACTGTTAGAAATACTCCAGATTCTTTTTTCCTTGTGATTAATCTTTCTAAACCAGCTTCGGTTGAAACACCAACATTAAAATCACCATCAGTAGCGAGGATTACGCGGTTATTACCACCTTCGATATAGTTTCTTTCCGCTACTTCATATGCTAATTGAATTCCAGCTCCACCAGCTGTTGAACCTCCTGCTTCTAATGCGTCTAGAGCATCGAGGATTTCTTCTTTATTTCCAACATCGCCACCATCAAGGATTAAACCACTTTCTCCAGCATAAACTACAATAGAAATGCGATCACTTGGTCTTAATTGATCAATTAGGACTCGGATTGCTGTTTTCAGTAATGGTAGTTTATCAGCGGAGTTCATACTACCAGATACATCTAGAAGAAAGACTAGGTTACTAGGAACACTTTCTTCAAAAATAATGTCTTCCGTCTTTAAACCAAGCATTAATAGTAGATGATCTTCATTCCAAGGAGCAGTACTGAACTCTTTGGATACATGAATAACTTCATCTCCAGTTGGAGAAGCTAAATCATAATTGAAGTAGTTTAACATCTCTTCAATTCTTACTAAGTTTTTACTAGGAAGGATATTATCATTGAGCTTTCTTCTAATAATAGAATAAGCTGCTGTATCGACATCGGCACTAAAAGTAGAAACTGGCATATCAGTGGTTGAGATAAACGGATTCTCGGTGATTTCACCGTATTCTTCTGTATTTTCACTCATTAATGGAAAAGCTGTGGTTGAATATACGAGATTTTGATCATAATAAGCTCCAGAACAACCAACAAGCGCTAAAAACATCAAGACTATTAGACTAACAACTATTTTTTTCATTTAAATCATCTCCTTTGACTCTATCTTAACAAACAAATGTGTCAAAAAAATGACAAAATAATAAAAGAGTTTATTTCTTTGATATTTATTTATTTCTCGTTTTGTGTTATCTTATTATTAACAACTTATGAAAGGTTGATAAACTATGAAGTTTCTAATCGTTGAAGATGAAGTGAATTTAAACAATATCTTACATGACTATTTAGAAGATAGTTTTGAAGGAGCGGTTATTCATCAAGTATTTACAGGAGATGTTGCGGTTGAACGCTTTTTCGAAGATACTTATGACTTAGTGCTTTTAGATGTAATGTTGCCAGGACTTGATGGCTTTGATGTCTGTAAGGAAATTCGGAAGACTTCCGTCGTCCCAATTATTATGTTATCAGCATTAAGTGATGAAGCCAATCAGATTAGAGGCTATAATCTTGGCATTGATGAATTTGTTAAAAAACCATATAGTCCTAAACTTGTAATAAAAAAAGTCCAAGCTGTCTTACAAAGATATCAAAAAAGTGATGAACAAGGCTTAGGAGTTTATGGGTTAATCAAATATGATTTTATGAAACAAAAAGTGTATATTGATAATGAAGAGATTACACTCAACAATAAAGAATGGCTATTATTTAATCTGTTTATCCATAATAAAGGAATCGTACTTTCCAGAGATACTATTTTAAATAAAGTCTGGGGTTATGAGTACTATGGTGATGAACGAACAGTAGATACTCATATCAAAAGATTAAGAAAAAAACTATTATCAGCAGGTGATTATATCAAGACTATTTATAAGACTGGATATAAACTAGAACAATAATTCAGATAAAAAGGAGGGTAAAATAATGAAAATAAGTATTTTTGTTAAGACATTTTTAACCCTTCTTTTTTCATTTTCTGTGTTATTTATCGCTTCAACTTTCTATTTTTATACAAGATTTTCTAATCGATATATTGAAGAAAATATCAGTGCAGTAAAAAACGCTATAATCGATTCAGCAGGGGAATTAAGTGATTCAACTGATTTAAATGATACCTTATTAGTGGAAGTATCAAGCGAAACTCAATTTGTTCGTTTCAAGAACAATCGAGTTGATTCGATGATTGGTCCTAATATCTTAGCTGAAGATCAAATCTTAAATTTTGTGATTAGTATCTATGATGATAAGGATTTAATAACCGAAGGGAATCTTTCCTATACCATCACTTTAGAAGCGGATATTTATAACGTTAGTTATATCTATCGGTTTGGGAATTCTGATTACTTGTTGATACTTACAAAAATTCAATCGTTAAGAAATATCGATAAGGTCTTAGATGATATTACCATTACTCAAGCCTTATTCTTGTTGATAACAATTACGTTCATATCTTTGATTATCTCTCATAATATTTCTCATCCAATTAAGAAAATTAATCGTTATGCAAAATCAATCGCTAAACTAGATTTTTCTAGTTCTTTAGTAATGGAGCGAAAAGATGAATTTAATGAATTAATTTCATCTTTAAATGAAATGGCCTTTAATCTCCAAAAATCGTATACGGAGTTAAATACTGCTAATAAACAATTAGCGAAAGATATAGAGTTTGAAAAAACTCAAGAAGAAAAAAAGAAAGCTTTAATTATGACAATTAATCATGAATTAAAGACGCCAGTCTCTGTGATTAAGGGTATGGTTGAAGGAATGATTGATGGTGTTGGTAGGTATAAAGAAAAAGAGAAATACCTTAAAGAAGTTTTAAATCAATTAGAACGAATCGAGAAAATTACCAAAGATTTAACATACTCGTTAAAATTGGAAGATTTAGCTAAAATAGATGACGAGGTTAATCTATTAAGTTTAAATGAGACGCTGGAACCAGTAAAAGAACTTGCTAAACAGAAGAAGGTAAGCTTAGATATTGGTTTAGCAAATTACCGAGTGAATATCAATGAAGAATTACTAGGAATATTAGTGAGTAATCTCTTAAAGAATGCGATTAATTATACTCTAGATAGTAAAGTTATCATGACCACTAGCCGATATGCAGATAAGGTATATTTAGAAATAAAAAATCGTGGTGAGATTAAGAATGATGATTTGGAAAAGGTTTTTGAACCTTATTTTCGGATTAATTTAGAAAAAGAGGGTAGTGGGTTAGGTTTATTCATCGTGAAACAAATCTGTGAGATTTATCATTGTGAATATAAGATTTATAATGATAATGGTTTTGTAATTAGTAAAATAGGTTTTGAAAAACAATAAAATGTCATAGTTTTGACATAAAGATTTGATATATTAAAAAAAAGGAGGTGTTATCATATGAAAAAGCTATTTATACTATCAATCATTATTTTAATGATTTTTGTTGGTTGTTCTGCAAGTACAGATATGGCAGTTTTAAGTATCTATGATAATACCACCTATAGTTATGAATCTTTAAGTTTTATCGATAAGAATCAAGAAGATATTTTATATTATATCTATGATGATTTCCGAGATTTTCCGGTGATGGTCGAAGTTGCAGTATCCAATGAGTTGGTTACAGATGTCCCAAGTGATCTAGATAATATTTTAGATACCTTAGCAACTCTGAGTGAGAGTTCGGGAGAAAGCTTTAGGAGTTTAATAGAAAAAACCTCAGCGGAATTCAATATTTTAGCTATCAATAATTCGCTTAGTTTGACAGTGGATGATATTGTTGGTTTTAACAATTTGAAAACATTCTTAGTCTCTTTAACCGGAAGAACAGCCATCAGTAAAATTACTTATTTAGAATTACTACTGGACCGTGAACTTTCTGATGAAGAAAAATCAGGACTTAGTCTATTGCAAAATGAGTATAGTAATATCCGTAAATATGATTATTACTTTAGTTTGACAGATGTAGATTATACAGATTTTGAACTTATAGTAATGGAAAACAATCCAGAGATAAGTGATGCGAATTTAGATTTGATTGAAATCGGATATTTGGTATTCCTTGAGTTAAGTGAGTAATGCATCTAAAAGAAAAACCGCTAGGAAATCGATTCTAGCGGTTTTTATTTTAGATAGGTAAAAAATCTTTTAAGAGCTTGTTCTAGAGCATTTTGAATCGTATCATCTATTTGTTCTTCATACCAAATTTGGTGGACTTCTAAACCAGATTTTTTTTGATATTTATGAAACTCAATTCTACCGATAAAACGATTACCATATAGAATTGGTAACACATAATAGCCATATTTTCTTTTGTTTTTAGGGACATAAACTTCCCAAGTATAATCGAATTCAAAGATACTTTTTATCAAGTCTCTGTCCCAAATCAAGTTATCTAGGGGAGCGATAAACCGGATTGTATTTTTAGGAGGATGGAGATTATCTAAATGATTCGTTATTAAATAGAAGCTTTCTTGGATATCACCGATCTTTACTTCGGTTATTAGTCCTTGTTCCACTAATTTTTTAAGATACTCCGTCCTTGTTGATTTGTTGGAGATATATAAGCCAGACCAAACAACACTAGATTTATTCCATACTAATCCCATTGCTTTCATTCTTCTAAACAAGAACCACAGGATAAATTCTTCTTGGTTCTTAAAACCGTCATCTTGTTTAGCTACATCACCAATCAGATTTTCGGTTAAAGTATATTGCTTTTGATTATTCTTGCGATTATATACATTGATATCGCCATTATGAAAGAGATAATCAAGGGTTAAAGTGGTTTCTTTAGTAGAACCCCATTGATGATTAACCTTTTTACCTAAGGATAAATCCTTAGCGAACAATGGGCCTTCAGTCTTAATAAGTTCTAGAACAGGATGAATTAAATCTAACTCTTTTAAACCTAGGTGATGTTTAAAAGCCTGTAATCTTTCTAAACTTAAGTTTTCCCTTATTTGTTTAAATTTAGGGAAATCCTCAGTTAAGAATACACTCATCATCTTGTCAAAACCATCGATTAAATATCGTTCCTTGTAAAGTAAATCATTGACCATTCCCAACTTGTAATCTTCAACTCTTGATTGAAGAACTAGATCAAGATTATTGCCAACCACATTCAAGGGGTCATATTGAATGGAACGTAACCGCTCGAAAACAGTTTTAATACCTTCGTAACCTAACAGTTGATTTTCTTGATTTAGGAAGTGGTAATTGATAAGATAATTTCTCGCTTTTGTTATTGTTAGTTTTTTCATTGTTTCGCCTCTTACAGATATTTTAACAAATATCACAACTTTTATAAATAAAAACTGCAAATTATGATAAGATTATATTAATAAAAGAGGTTTACTATGGCTGGTTTTATCACTTACATAATGGTATCGGTTTTTACTCCAGGACCAAACAATATCTTTTCATCAATCTCATCTGCTAGAATTGGTATTAAAAAAACTATGAGATTTATGTTAGGGATATTAGTTGGTACTTTTTTAGTTTTTGTTATTACTGGTTTATTCAATGTTTATCTCTATCAAAACATTAGAATAATTACTCAGATCATTGGTGTTCTTGGCGGGGTGTTTATTATTTTTTTAGCATTAAAAATGTACTGGACAAGAAAAGATTCTGAGAAGGTGTTAATCAAAAACAATAAGTTGTTTTTGATGGCAGTCATCCTAAACTTTATAAATGCTAAGACCTTAATCTTTGGATTAACTGTGGCTACTTATTATTTAGAATTAGGCTTTCCTGTTGAAGGGATGGTACTGTTTAATAGCATAATGGCAATTCTTTGTTTTCTAGCTGTTTTAGTTTGGGGTTTATTTGGGAAGGTTTTTAGAGAGATTTTAGCTAAATACAGAATACTCTATATTATTATAATGTCTTTGTTATTAGCATATAGTGGTTTGATTATCATTATCGAAAGCTTGACATAGAAAATAAATTAATTTTTAAAACGATTCATACTGTGATAAAATATAGTTAAGATGGGGAGGTTTTTACATGAAATATCGGACTATGGGTAAAGATTCAGATAAGGTTTCAATCTTAGGATTTGGTTGTATGAGACTACCGACAATTGATCATGATTATAACCGAATTGATGAAGTAGAGGCTTTGAAACAGGTGCGTTACGCCATTGATCATGGCGTTAATTATCTTGATACAGCCTATCCATATCATGGAGGTAATTCGGAAAGCTTTGTGGCTAAGGTGATTAAAGATGGCTACCGAGAAAAAGTTTTCGTTGCGACTAAACTGCCTTCATGGTTAGTTAAGACAAGGGAAGATATGGATACATTCCTTGATGAACAAATCGCTAAACTAGAAATTGATTCTATCGATTTCTATCTTCTTCATGCCCTAAATAAAGGTTCATGGGATAATTATTTAAAAAACGATGTTTTTGATTTTATTAAAAAAGCTAAAGCATCAGGGAAAATTAGAAATATTGGTTTTTCATTCCATGACAAATATGAAGTTTTTGAAGAGATCATAAATGCTTATGATTGGGATTTTTGTCAAATTCAATTAAACTATTTTGACGAGGAATATCAAGCAGGATTAAAAGGTTTAAAACTAGCAGCTAGTAAAGGTATTGATGTGGTTATTATGGAGCCTTTAAGAGGTGGTAGATTAGCAAAAGCAGGACCTAAAGAAGTGCATGAGTTATTTTCTGCTTATCCTGAAAACCACACAGCTGCAGGTTGGGCTTTAAGATATCTTTGGGATAAACCAGAAGTAAAAGTAATCCTTAGTGGTATGAATGATTTTGAACATATAAAAGATAATATAAATGAAGCATCAAACGCTGAAGAACTCATGCTAAAACCGGAAGAAAGAGAAATAATTAAAAAGGTAAAGAAGGTTTATAAGTCAAGAATTCAAGTGGATTGTACAAATTGTAAATATTGTATGCCTTGTCCACATGGAGTAAATATCCCGGCTAATTTTGACATTTATAATAATGCTTTTATCTTTGATGATAAAAAACATTTCACCTATGTCTATAAGAATCAGTTAAATCCGGAAGCTATAGCTTCCATGTGTCAAGCTTGTGGACATTGTGAACCTTTATGTCCACAAGGAATAGAAATCATCAGTGAGTTAGAAAAAGTTGCAGGATATTTTGAATAAGAGGGAGATAAGCGATGAAAGTTATTGATAGTTATTATGTATTAAGTAATGGTGTAAAACTTCCTAAAATCGGTTTTGGAACTTGGCAGATTAAACCAGGTGAAGATACAGTAAGAGCTGTAGGTTTAGCTTTAAAGAATGGCTACCGCCATATTGATACGGCTGAGGGTTATAATAATGAAGCAAGTGTTGGCCAAGCAATCAAGGAATCCGGTTTAAAAAGAGAAGATGTTTTTATTACTTCAAAACTAGAATCTCATATTAAAACTTATGAAGGTGCTAAGGAATATTTCTTAGAAAGTTTAAAAAAGTTAGATACGGACTATTTGGATCTTTTTATTATCCACGCTCCTTGGCCTTGGAGTGAAATGGGTAAGGACTGTGAAGCGGGGAATGTATTAGCTTATAAAGCGATGGAAGAACTTTATCATGAAGGAAAAGTAAGAGCAATCGGAGTCAGTAATTTTGAAGTGAAACATTTACAGAATATCTTAGATCATTGTGAGGTAGTACCACATGTGAATCAGATAGGGTATTTTATCGGGTTAGATCAAAGTAAAACAATTCGTTTCTGTAAAGAACATAATATCTTTGTAGAAGCGTATTCACCTTTAGGAATTGGGTATTTATTAAGCAATGAAACTGTTAAAGAAGTAGCAAAAAAATACAGTGTAGGTCCTGCACAAATCTGTCTAAGATATTTACTACAAAAAGGAGTAGCACCACTGCCTAAATCCGTTCATGAACAAAGAATGATTCAAAACACAGAAGTTGATTTTGTGATAAAAAACGAGGATATGTTGGTGTTAGACCAAGTCAAGGGTGATCCTCGTAGATGGGAATAGATTACATAAAATGAATTGTCAGAAATGTGGGAAGGAACTAGATGTTTTTGACCGTTATTGTTCTTATTGTGGAACAAAGGTTGAAGGTCAAAGAGAATTAGTAATCAACCATGATATGGAAGAACCGAAGAATAACTTTAATAAAGCAACGATTTTTGGAGTCGCTTCTATACTGTGTCTTCTATTAACGGTATTTATAAAACTAGGAATATATTTCATGATTGGTGGAATAATCTTGGGGTATTTTACAATAGAAAAAGCGAATCAAGAAAAACGCATAAATAATTATCCGAATACCTTAGCACAAATTCTAGGGTATTTAGGTTTGTTTGGGGGAATCGTTTTGATTATTTATTCGCTTATAGACTTTGCTTTCATGTGGTGAGAAGATGAAAAATCCGTTTAAAGATGGGGCGTATTTACTACCAATAACGTCAGTGAATAGTTTGGTTGTTCATGGTGTAACTGCATCAAAGTTGTTTAGTCCGAGATTAATCATTGATGATGTAATATCATACCTTGATGATGAATCTCTAAATTCATCAGAGGTTTTGCGGTTGTTTGATGAAAAAATCTGTACTGATGAGAGGTTTTTAGAGGTTGCTAGGAAGTATGCAATAAATCTTAGAGACATATTAAACGTATTACTTAACCCAAGTGAAGAAGATAAGGCAGTAAATATCAAGTGGCAGGAAAAGCATTTTGCTTATTGGCAAAACCTCAATAAGATCTATGTAGTTGGTGGGTTAGTACTACCAAACTTTAAGAAAGTAATGGATGATGTGTTAAAAGACTTACTAAAACCTGTTGAATTAGTTTTGATTTCAACGGATTATGCTACTTTAGGTCTAAGTACGTTGGTTAAAGGTGAAGAAGCATTGGTCTTTGATTTTGGTCAGACCAGTATTAAGTCGCGTTTGGTTAAAACGACGGATACAATTTTGGATAAAGAAGCAGCTAAATATCTATATGATGACTTGGATTTAGCCTTAGCAAGTCAAAAACTGGATAACTACATCAAAGATATTATTATGAAAAAGATCGAAGAAACTAATTTTACCGGTAGTAAACTATATCTTGCTTTGTCAAACTATGTAAATCTTGGTTATATTCGTAAAAGTCAATATGGTTACGGAAGACTAGGCTTTTTTAATAATAATTATGAAGAAAACCTTCGTGACTATTTTTCCAAGAAACTAAAAAGAAAGATGGATTTAAGACTTTTTCATGATACTACAGCTATGAGTTATAATTTCAGCAATGAACCAATGGTTGGGATTATTTCATTAGGAACTGCTTTTGGGGTAGGTTTCACTAGTTAGTCATCAACAATAGTAATTATTTAAAGCCATGAGATGTTTTTGCCTAGAGCGGGTAACGTCTCATTTTTGTTAGAAATAAATGGTGAAACAAAGGGGCTTTTATGTTAGAATATATATGATTGAGAGGTGGTATTTATGAAGGGATATCGTCAAAGAATAGATGAAATTGATGATTCAATGCAGAAATTGTTTATTGAGCGGATGGAAGTAGTTCAAAAGATTGCTTTTGAAAAAAAAGCGAAAGGATTAGAGGTTTTAAATAAAGAAAGAGAAAGTGAAATTTTAACTCGTTTAAGTAAGCAGTTAGAAGATCCGATTCTTTCTGGTCTATATCAAAAGTTTATCATTAATACAATGGAACTCTCGAAACTATATCAAGAGCTCATTATGAAGGAGGACTAGGATGAAGTATATTGATTTAAGAAGTGATACAGTAACGAAGTTAACTGCAAGAATGAAAGAAGAAATGATGAATGTAGAAGTTGGTGATGATGTTTTCAGTGATGATCCAACAATGAATGCTTTTGAAACTTATGTAGCAGAATTATTTGGAAAAGAAGCAGGTGTTTTTGTACCATCTGGAACCTTCTCCAATCAACTAGCTTTATTTACTCATTGCTTGCAAGGGGATGAAGTGATTGTGGATCAGTTCGCTCATATCGTTCAACATGAATCTGGGGCTTCTCCAATTATTTCTGGAGTTCAATTATTTACTTTAGAAAGCAATAATGGTATTTGGGATTTAGAGAAGTTAGAAAGAATGATTAAGGTAAAAACGATTTCGACAACTAGAACAAAGCTAGTCTGTATGGAAAATGCATATAATGGTCGAGTTTTACCTTTAGAATATATGGAAAAAGTATTTAATATTGCTAAGAAACATGGTTTAGGAGTACATTTAGATGGAGCAAGAATCTTTAATGCAGCAACGGCTTTAAAGACAGAAGTTAAGGAGCTTGCTCAATATGCAGATACGGTAAGTGTCTGCTTATCAAAGGCTTTAGGAGCACCAGTAGGAACCGTTTTAGTGGGGCCAAAAGCTTTTATTGATAAAGCTAGGCTCAACCGTAAAATCATGGGTGGCGGTATGCGTCAAGTAGGTATTTTAGCTGCTTGTGGTTTTGTAGCAGTACAAGAAATGAGTAAAAGACTTGATGTTGACCATGAAAATGCGAGATATATGGAATCATTATTAAGAGAGATACCGAAGATTAGAATCGATGAAACTCAAAGAGATATTAATATGGTGTTTTTTGATATCGATGATGATAGAAAGTATCAACTAGACGAGTATTTACTTAAAAATGGCGTAAAGATTCTTCCTTATGAGGGAGCATTCAGGTTTGTTACTCATTATGATGTAACAATTGCAGAGATTAAAGAGGCAATAAATTATGTAAAAGCATTTTTTATTTAAGAAATTGTGATACCATTTTCTTGAATAAATGCTTGGTAACAAACAGCTGTTATGTTATAATTACTTTGGTTTTATTTTTAAATGACGGAGGACAATAGATGATATTTCAAAGAGTCAAAGGGATTCATATTGACGGTCAAAAAGACATGTGCAAAAAGAATCCGTTAAGAGAGGATTTTAGTCCTAAATTTGTATATATCCCGCTTCTTCAAAGAATCTGTGGCTTAGATGCTGAGGTTAAAGTTGGAGATCAAGTTAAGATAGGACAATTATTAGCTACAAATAAAGAAAAGTTTGATATTAGAGTCCATGCTAGTGTTAGTGGAAAAGTCACTGCATTTAAAAAAGTATGGCATGCTAGTGGAAAAATGGTTGATGCAATTGAAATCGAGAATGATTTCTTAAATACCATGGTCGATACAATTAAACCAGAAAAGAATGTTGATGGTTTAACAAGAGAACAACTAATTGATAAAATGGAACAAGCTGGGTTAACTGGACTAGGCGGAGCAGGTTTTCCTACTTATGTGAAATATAAAACTAAGGCTGAGATTAATAGCGTAATTATAAACGCGGTTGAATGTGAGCCTTATTTGACATGTGATTACCATTTTATTATTAGACATGCGGATAAATTATTAAAAGGTGCATCCTATATGATGAGAGCAGCGGGAGCTAAAGAAGCTGTTATTGCTTATAAAGCTTATAATGAAGAGATTCTTCATGTTTTTACACCACTTTTAGCTAATTATCCTCATATTCGATTATTTCCGATAAAGAATGTGTATCCAGCAGGTTGGGAAAAATATATTATCGAGCAAGTAACGAAAAAGACTTATAAAGGCTTGCCTTTAGAAGCTGGAGTTATTGTGAATAATTCTGCAACAGCGATAACGTACGCTGATGCAGTTGAAAAGAATATTCCTTTAATTGCTAGACCGATTTCTATTACAGGGGAAGGAATTTCAAGTCCTGCAACGTTTTATGTACCTATCGGTACCAAGGTTAGTGAACTAATTAAGATCTGTGGTGGTTATTCTGAAGGTTTAGAACCACTGAAGTATAATTATATAGCTGGAGGACCAATGACTGGTCGAGCTATTCTTATTGATGATTTAGTAGTTAATGATACCTTAGGAGCAGTTATTGTTAAAAAGGTTGTAGAAGGTTATCATCCGGAATGTATGGGTTGTGGGAGATGTGCAGATGTTTGTCCTGCTTATCTGACACCAACAGAAATCAAGAAAGCTTTTGAAAGAAAAGATTTGCAATTATTAGCAGATTTAAATGCAAAAAAATGTGTTGAGTGTGGCTTATGTTCTTATGTTTGTCCATCTCATGTAGAAATAACAGATGCAGTAAGTAAGGGTAAAGCCCTTTTGCAGAAAGGAGCTAAATAATGGCTAGGTTTGCTGGCGGTAAAGCCCCATTCTTAAGATTATCAGATAATCCTGCTAAAAATACCTCAACAATCATGAAAGATTTTATGATTGCGATGTTACCAGTGATATTATTTACTTGGTACAAGAATGGTATTAAAGTATATGCTGAAGGTAATATCAGTTTTCTAGAGATGTTATATCCATTGTTCTTTGTTATGATGGGAGCGATTATCGCATCATTAATGGAAGCAATCTTCTTCTTTGTTACGGATAAAGAACATCGTAGTTTTAAAGATATATCAAGGAAACTTCAAGTATCTTATGCAGCAATCCCAGGAATTATCTTAGCGTTATTATTACCTTTATATACACCAATATGGGTTTTAATCTTTGCAGCTTTTGTAGCTACCATCATTGGGAAGATGATATTTGGTGGTTTTGGTCATAATATCTTTAATCCAGCATTATTAGGTTATGCTGTTGTTGGTTTTACTTTAATGGGTCCTATCAATGCAGCAGGAGGATTGTTTAATGCTTCAGAAGTATTAGTGGATGCTTATGCAGGAGCTACACCACTTGGTGCTTTAGCAAGTAATAAGGTGATTAGTTATGCTAACTTAGTTGAACCTTATGGAAACTTATGGAATTTCTTCTTAGGAACAATTCCTGGAGCTTTAGGTGAAACAAGTGCTTTAGCAATTCTTATTGGTGGTATCTATTTAGTTTATAAGAAAATCATTAAATGGTATACACCAGCAATCTATGTTGGTACAGTATTTGTGTTATCATGGATCATTGGTAGTATCAGTGGAGACGCTGGCTTATGGTTCCCTACCTATTCCATTCTTAGTGGTGGAGTTATGTTTGCGGCTGTATTTATGGCTACAGAACCAGTTACAACTCCAACAAATAGTTTAGGTAAAGTCTTCTTTGCTCTTTTCTTAGGGGTGTTGACAGTATTATTTAGATATGTAGGTAACTTACCAGAGGGAGTAGGAACTTCATTAATCTTCTTAAATATTTTCACGATTTCAATTGATAAGTTTACTGGAGTAATCAGAACTAAGAGATTCGAAAAACCTGGTGGTATTTACTTAGGAGTTTTAGTAAGTTTATTCGTTTTAATTGCAGTTTATACAATCATAAAAGCTGGAGGAATGTATAGCTTAGTGATTCATTTTATTGGTGGGGTGATATAAGATGAAAAAATTCTTTGAAAAGAACCTTACAGTCTTAGTTTTTTCTTTACTGTTATTAATTATCTTTATCTTCGGTGGTATGTATTCAAGATATATGGCTGATCAAGTGTTAGTTCATGAACAAGAAGAGACTATTAGAGAGTTTAACCAATCATTGATTGACCTTGTAGGTGAAGGAGAAACGGTAGAAGAACTTAGCGTAACTGGACTAAAACAAGAGTATTTAGTTCCTGGGTCTGAAACTGAAAATTATCAACCAGAATTAGTGGGCGCTTATAAAGTCTTAGATGATACAGATACCGAAATTGCAGTGGTTTATATTATCTCGACCATCGGTAGAGATGAAGACTTAGTTGTAGCATATGCAATAGATTTATCTACAGACAGTTTAATAGATGTTTTAGTATTAGAAAATAAAGAGACTCCAGAGTATTTTGATGATCTTGATGAAGATTTTTACAATCAGTTTAATGATAAAACTTTAGATGATGTTGTCTTTACAGTTGATGGAGTGTCAGGAAGTACATTATCATCATTAGGCTTCGAAGTTGGGATGAAATATGCAAGAGAATTATATGCTAGAGACTATAGTTTTGAAATCCCAGTTATAGTCTATACAATTAATTGGATTGAAAGAAACTTTGATCAAGCAACTATAGTTAATAAACCTTTCATCGCAAATATTACATATGGTCAAGATAATCAAGTAGTTGAAGCGTATTTTGATAGTGAATATAATTTAATTGAAGTCATAAGTGGGGTTGAACCGAATCAATTATATCAAGATGTCTTTAAAAATGATTTTCCTACTACTAGTTTTGTGGATTTAAGAACTCATGTAGTTGCTTATGATGATCTAACAAAAACAGTGACGATTGAAACAAAAGCCTATAGCAGGGATAATTTAAGTGTTGAAGTAGTATTTAATAATGATTTTACTGCAGTTGTTTCAATTAACATTACTACCCACGAATCATATGATAATGATTATAATGAGGGGTATAGTGGTGGAGCTGTTCCAGAAGTTGAAAATGCTTATAAGGATCAGTATTTAGCAGATGGAACTTTAATAGATACAATTTCTGGAGCGACAGTTACTTCTAATGGATTAATTAGGATTTTCAATCTAGTTGATGAAGTAATGGACGCTTGGAATGGAGGAAATTAAGATGAATAAAGGCTTAGTTTCAGGTTTAGTTCTTTTAACTCTTGGGTTAGTTTGTGGCTTATTACTTTCATTGGTAAACCAGTTTACAGCACCTAGAATTGAAGAACAGGAAAACTTAATAAAATTCGCTGCTTTAGCTGAATTTTATACTTTAGAAGACTATGATTTATCAGAAGTAGAAGGTACAGATGGAGTTAGTACAATCTATGTATTAAAAACAAAAGGAACAGATGATATTGCAGCTTTGGTATATTCTGTAAGTGCTAAAGGTTATAGTGATAACCAAGAAGTAGAAATGTTAATAGCTGTTAACGCTGACTTAAGCGTTGAAGGCTATAAAGTTGTAAATCACCAAGAAACATCAGGGTTTGGAGCAGATATTGTTGGCAATGACTTTAATGTTACCGAAATTGATGATTTATCAAATTTTGATTCTGTTGCTGGGGTAACAAAGACCTCAGATGCAATTGAAGAATGTTTTAATCAAGTAAACCAAAGAATAAGTAGCGACTTAGGAGGTGGTTTATAATGAATCAAAAAGAAAACTTTTTAAAAGGAATCTTTAAAGAAAACCCATTATTTGTTGCTTTATTAGGAATGTGTCCCTCTTTAGCTGTAACAACTTCCTTAGAAAATGCTATTGGTATGACATTGGCGGTTATCTTTGTTTTAGTATTATCAAACTTTATTATTTCTTTAATAATGAGTAATAAGAAATTAGCAGAATTAGTTAAACCAGTTAGAATTCCTGTTTATATCGTTGTTATAGCAACATTAGTAACAATCGTAGAAATGGTGATGCATGCTTTTGTAATTGAACTTTATAATTCTTTGGGAGTTTTTATTCCTCTGATCGTTGTGAACTGTATTATCTTAGGTAGAGCTGAAGCTTTTGCTTCAGAGAATAAACCTCTTGATTCCGTTGTTGATGGTGCTGGTATGGCTTTAGGATATGGTTTAGCGATTATGTTGATCAGTATCTTTAGAGAATTCTTAGGTAATGGTACATTAACAATTTGGAAATCATTACAGGTTGATTTAACCTTTATCTTTGATTTCTTAAAGATTGAACCAATTGCAATGTTTGTTCAACCAGTAGGTGCTTTTCTGTCTTTCGGTTTAATCTTAGCGATGATTACAGCTATTGTGAATAAACAAAAAGCAAAAGCTAAACTTACAAAGGAAGTGTAAATTATGGAAAATTTAATTATGATCGCTTTCTCAGCATTTATTATCGAAAATATTATTCTTACTCAGTTTTTAGGAATCTGTCCTTTCTTAGGTGTTTCAACGAAAAGAAGTTCCGCTTTAGGAATGGGTATGGCTGTTATTTTTGTAATGTTGATATCAAGTTCAGTTACTTGGGTTTTATACAAATATGTATTAGAAGCATTTAGTATTGAGTATATGCGTACTATCGTCTTTATTTTAGTGATTGCAGCTTTAGTACAAATGGTGGAAACTTTCTTAAAGAAGGTATCACCAGCGCTATACAAAGCTTTAGGAATATACTTGCCACTAATTACTACTAATTGTGCAGTTCTAGGGGTAGCTATTCTGAATATAAGTAAAGGTCACAACTTTGTGGAAATGATAGTTTATACAACTTTTATCGGTTTAGGATTCTTGTTTGTAATGTATATTTTCTCAATGATTAGAGAAAAATTAGATTATTCACCAGTTCCAAAAGCTTTTAAAGGAGCACCGATTGCTCTAGTAATTGCAGCAATACTAGCTATTATCTTCTCAAGATTTGGAGGAATTATTTAATGGAAATAATTTTACCAGCATTAGTCTTAGCAGGAGTAGGTTTTATCTTAGGACTTTTGATTCATTTTGTATCAAAAGTATTCTATGTAGAAGAAGACCCAGCTATTGAAGAAGTAGTAGATTTATTACCGAGATATAACTGTGGAGCTTGTGGATATCCAGGATGTAAAGAAATGGCAATTGCTTTATTAGCAAAAGAAAGTAAGGTTCTAGATTGTAAACCAATCAAGAAAGAAGCAGCGGAAGTTCTCCAAAATTATTTAAAGGAACACTTCGCCAAATAGTTGAAAAAACCGCTTACATGATAAAATAAAGGTTGTATTATGAGGCGGTTTATATTATAATTTATATGTACGAAAGAAAGAAATGGAGGAGATTTAAATTGAAAAAAATTGTATTATTATTAGTTGCATTGTTTACAGTTGTAACAATTGCTGGATGTGGTGGAGAAACTACAACAACTGCAACGACAACAACAACAACTGAAGCGCCGAGAGAATTCGCAGCGGACGGAGAATTCACGGCATTCAAAGCAGGGGTACATTATGGAACTCCGATGGTTACTACTGTTACTGTTACTATTGAAGATGACGAAATTGTTGGATATTACATCGACGCACGTCAAGGATCTAAAACGCAAACTGCTGGGGCTGATACACCTGATGATACTTCAGATGACACTTGGACATTCGCTTGGAATGAATTAACAAAAAAAGAATTAGGCGATGACTATGGCATGGTTGCAAATGGTGGAGCTATTGCTGAATGGTACGAACAAGCTGCTCTTATCGAAGCTTATTGGTTAGCTAATGGTTATGATTCAGTTACAGTTGATGGCGATAATGTTATCGACAATGTAAGTGGTGTAACTATTAAAGATGGTGATTACAGAGAATTAGCAGAAGCTGCTGTTCAATTAGCAATTGATGGGAAAATGCAAGCAGTATTATGTACAGCTGATGACCTATACTTCGCTCATATGACAGTTGATGAAGAAGGTAATTTCTCTGATTTAGTACTTGACGTACTTCAAGGAAAACCTACAGGTGGAACATTTGCTTGGTCTGATGAATCAAAACAAGAATTAGGTGATGACTATGGCATGAAAGGTGTTGGTGGCGGATATACATTCGACAGCGGTGCTTGGGTTTCTTCTGGTTCATCTGCAGTTTTAGAATGGTATGAACAAGCTCAATTAATCACTGATTATGTTGAAGAAAATGGCTGGAATGAAGATTTAGCAGCTATCGCTCAACGTGGTGGTACAATTGATGGAACAACTCTTATTGATGATTTAGCTGGTGTTACTGTTCGCTCTCAATCATATTATGATTTACTAGCTTTATTATTTGCAAAATTACCTGAATAATTAATTAAAACATATAAAAGTTGTCAAGTTTATCTTGGCAACTTTTTTTGTAAATTTTTCTTTTAAAAGCATTTTTTGACTTATTTTTCATTGACTAAATTTAAGTATCAATGTATCATATATAAGGTATGGAGGTTTAGATATGGGATTTTGGGAATATTTCTTTATAAGTATTACTGTTATTGCAGTTTTAATCTTTATTTTACAGATGAATCAAAGAATTACATATGTTAAAGACCTCAACACTATAAAAGATGAGATTCTTTCTATCAATAGTGAGTTTAGTGTCGCATTATTTGAGAAAGATCATCCATATCAAATCAAAATGGAGAGTTTAGAAAAGGTTGTATTAATCAAATTAGTTAAAGCTAGAGACACCTATGAATTCATAATTACAAATGCTAATAAATGGGCTGTAAACAGTGATCCGAAACAATGGAGCCGAAGAACAAAACCGAACTTCATTGAGGGATCTGAGACTTTTATTAAGTATAGTGATCCTACAAAAAAATTAATCAAAGTAGTTCTAATTCATCCTACTTGTAAACATGTTATTCAATATCTTAATGAATCAGATACTATTATCCTTAAAGAAGAAAAACCAGTACAAGGTATAAATTTTATTAAGTATAATAATTTTAGTGATTTTGTAAAAAATCAATAGCTTTTTCTTTACAAATGAACCAAGATAGTTTATCATAGTAATGCACGCGCCATTAGCTCAGTTGGTAGAGCAAATGACTCTTAATCATTGGGTCCCCGGTTCGAATCCGTGATGGCGCACCAATTAGATAACTTTAAGCTTATTCCTATATTTAATTGACATTGAAACAATGTAATTAAATGTTAAGGGGATAAGCTTTTTATTTGAACTTAGTTTGATGGTGTGTTTGAACTTCTAATTAAAATATCATATTAAAAGATATAAGAGTAAGATTTTAGAATATTTTGCTATTTTTTTTGCTTTAGAATCTAGAAAAGAAGAAGAAAACAATTTTTTTCAGTGATTGAACTTCAAAGGTGTTGAAGAACAATTATTGCTTTAGTAAATATTTAAAAAACATAATAAGCTATTGACAATCCATAATCTGTATGATAGTATTCGAATAAGTCAGCAACAAAAAGTGACGTTATTTTGAATCATCGTTTTTTGGATTGGTATGGAATTTATTATACATATGATGACACAGGAAAGATAGTAAGTTTTAATTATGATAATGATGTTTCAACAAACGGTGATGGAGATGAGTATTTTTATATACGAAATTATCAAGGAGACATTATTGCAATTATTGATTCTGCTGGTAATATAGAAGTAGAATATACTTATGATGCTTGGGGAAATATAGTATCTGTATCTGATACATCTGGAACCAATTTAGCTCAAATAAATCCTATCCGATATCGTGGATATTACTTCGATGAACAAATGGGATGGTATTATCTTCAATCAAGATACTATAATCCTGAATCTTGCAGATTCATTAATAATGATGTAATAATAGGGGAGTTTGCATCTGGCAATTCAAATATCTTCTCTTATACAACTAACAACCCAGTAAATTATGCTGATTCAACAGGATATGTGAGATACAAGAATATAGGAGTAGGAGTTCAAATAGCTTTCTCTGTTTCGATATCTTGGGTATCATTCTCTGGTGGATTCGAGTTAGTTTGGTATACCTCTCAACAAGTTGAACTTGGGAAAACATCAAGATATGTTCCACATGTTTATTGGTTCGTTGAAGCCGGCCTTGAGTTTTTGTTTAGCGGAATGGGGATCGTAGATAAATTAATAGAAGATTTAACAAAAACTGCAAGCAATCCAAAGTTTATTCAGCAGGAATTAGTTTATCAGGCTTTGAGATAAGAGGAAACAAGAAATTTACTTTACCAAAACATTACTCAGAAGGGTTTAACACAAGAACTATAAATTTTGGTTATGGTAAAACATATTATTCGTGGTCAAAGTATTGTAAAGTGTATGGTGCAGGTGTTTATTTATGGGGTTACTCATTAGGAATATCTAGATCTAAGAGTTATTATGTTTATCTAGGAACCGCAACAAGTATGATAAGAACGCTAATGGGTGTTTTAGGCATTAGTACAAGTAAACCATCAGTTTAATTCAGGAGGATGGACGTATGGAGTTTGAAATATTATATGATTCACATTCATATGCACCGAAGACGTTTATACCAATATTTTTTGCTGTATTATTTGTTATAATAGGAGTTATTATACTAAGACAAAAAACAGGTTCAGATACCGGTCCAAAAGTAATGATTGCTGTAGGATTCTTTATGGTTTTGTTTCTAATTCTAGGTTATATATCTGATAGGAAAAACGTAATTAAGCCATATTTAGAGGGTGATTATGAGATTGTAGAAGGCTATCCTGTAGATTTTGAGTATACCGAATCATTCTCAGGTAATGACTATTTCTATATTGATGGGGAACTATTCATACTTGGTGCTACTAGAGCGCCTGGACTTCAACAAACTGCATACCAAGGAGGACCAATTGATTCTGAAGATAACTATTATAGAATCACTTATGTTTCTTTTGGTGAAGATAACTACATTTTTAAAGTTGAAATACTTGTGGAAGACTAATTTTATAACATATTAGTTATCAGCAAACAGTTCTTGGATTGGTATAGAAACTAAACACAAGATATTCTGAAGATTTATTAAGACAAAACTTCAGACCTGAAGAACCAAACAAAGTCTGGGTTAGTGATATTACTTATGTAAAGACAACCATAGGCTGGTACTACCTAGCTTGTGTTATGGATCTATATAATCGTGAGATCATAGGTTATTCAGCTAGTAAGTATATTGACACAGAACTAGTAAAGAGAGCTGTAGGTAATGCCATAGCTAAATACCCTAACGTAGAAGGGACAATCTTTCACAGTGACAGAGGTAGTCAATATGCTAGTTCTGGACTGAAAAACATCCTGGAAGAGTATGGCATGCTCCAAAGCATGTCAAGATCAGGCTGTCCATATGATAACTCTTGTATTGAGAGTTTCTTTGCCTATCTAAAGAAAGAATGCATCTATAGAAAACAATATGCAAATCCATCTGAAGTAGATATGGATCTCTTTCAATATATTGAATTATTCTATAACAGAAAGAGAATGCATTCTTACTTGAATTATCTTTCTCCAATTAGTTGCAGAATTCAAAATAAGGCTTTTATATCTGCCTAANNAGAAAAAGTATTAGATTTAATCCATCGTGTTAAAAATAATGAATTACAAGATAAAAGTCAAATCGAGATTAACTTGATTTGACTTTTCTTTTTGTGTTTAATAAGGCTTTTATATCTGCCTAATAAATGATATAATCCTATGTATAAAGATTCATTTATATGTACTGTTTAAAATTCGACTAATCCACTATTCAATTATATGGATTCTGATACAAGAGTAAGAATAACAGAAGCATATCTTTTTTGGTTTAGAGATTATGGTGTATCCGCGAAAAAAGTCACTAAACATATATCTAAAATTATACAAGAAATAAAAACGAATCCTAAATCTATATTAAGTATTAAACCAAAGGGATCATTTTCTTTATCATTTTTCTTTGTGTTTGGTTACGTAGGAAGATTTGATGGCCCTAGTGATTATACAGGCAGATTTGTAACGGTTGGATTAAGTGGCGGAGGGTATAAGGCTTTTGTCGCAAATGGAAATGATTGTTGGATTGCAGGAGGTGGTAAATATTGGCCGGCAGCTAAACCGAGCGCGTTTGTTACCGTGAGCAAGTATTATGTAATTGGTTCATTAAGAGATATTGCTAATAACTTGTATAATTATGTAAGTTCAAGAGTTGGAGGATAATATTGTGTTATATAGTTACAAAAAAATACCAGCATTTCAGATTCTATATTTCTTGTTTCCTATGTACTTGCTTTATAACGGTATCAAATACCTATATTTGTATATAAATAACGAATATATAACTAAATATCAAGCTCTTTTGTGGGGAATCTTCAATATTATTTGTGCTCTCTTCATTACTATTTTACTAACAGGTAAATATTCTGTACTTCATAAATTAAATAAGAAGTTATCGAATGGAGAGTATAAAGAAGTTGAGGGTGAAGTAAGAAATTTAACTGTAGGATATTTAGACAAATTCGAAAATGATAAATTTACAGTAAATGATATTGATTTTGAGATAGGTTTTTTCTTTAAGCCCGGATTGCAAAGAACAGCTGCATTAGGGGGACCGATTCAATCGAATAACTTAAAAGTAAGAATAATATATATTGGTTATGATGATTATAACTATATTTTACATGTTGTTACTACTAACAAAGAACAGGTAGGTTAACAGGATGCTAACAATAATATATCAAGCTGAATATAGAATAATGTTTGAATATTTATTTTTTCCTTTGGTCTTCCTAGTTTCAGGTATAATACTATTTAGATTAAGAAAAAACAAACATATCTGTAATAAGAAAATGGCATTATTATTTGGGTTGCTGATGATCTTTGCAGGTATTATTTCAGGATTATTTTTTACCGGAAGAACAATATCAAATTATGAAAATATCATATTACCTTATGAACAAGGAGAATCAATAGAAATAGAAGGATATGTGGAGAATTTAGTATTACATACAAGCATAGGATCTGGCGTTGATAAATTTGAAGTAAATGGTGTTACATTTACTATAGGAAATGAATTATACTCTGGGTTGCAAAAAACGGCTGTTGAGGGTGGGCCAATTAATCAAGAAAGAATGCACTTAAGAGTAAAGTATGTTACAATTGATGATTTAAATATCATTGTTGAACTGGATTTAATTGATTGATTGAAAGTAAATCACTAATTTAGTTATATTAACAGAGTAAGTAAAATATACAATAGTTTGAAAGCAAGGTTTTGAGTCTTGCTGTTTTTTGCTAGAGAAAATAAAAAAATAATACCAAGTTATACTGAAGAAGAGATTTAGAATGTAACATTATTTAAACCGGGGTAAAACATTGTTAAGACAAGACAATTCGATAACTTTAAGCTTATTCCTATATTTAATTGACATTGAAACAATGTAATTAAATGTTAAGGGGATAAGCTTTTTATTTGAACTTAGTTTGATGGTGTGTTTGAACTTCTAATTAAAATATCATATTAAAAGATATAAGAGTAAGATTTTAGAAAATTTTGCTATTTTTTTTGCTTTAGAATCTAGAAAAGAAGAAGGAAATAATTTTTTTCAGTGATTGAACTTCACAGGTGTTGAAGAACAATTATTGCTTTAGTAAATATTAAAAAAACACAATAAGCTATTGACAATCCATTATCTGTATGATAATATTCAAATAAATTAGCGACAAAAAGTGACGTTATTTTGAATCATCGTTTTTTGTGTTGGATTGATAAAGAAAAAGAAAAAGGAATAAAAAAATAGTAAATATTGAGCTATCTGGCATATCAAGAGTAATACTTGAATAATCCACAAATAACCTTTTTGTAAACTATGAAGAGAAACTCAGAGATAATGAGTTTTAGCAAGAATGATGAGTTATTAAAGTATGTGAATGATGAGCTTAATAACTTGTATTCAAAAAAAATAAAGAGATTTTTAATTGAAAATAAATTATTAGTGAAGTATTACACAGAAGAAGTTGTTCAATCAAAAAAGAATTAAACTAATCGCTCCAAGAAAGAATTAAATAATTATTAGTAGTTCATTTTTTAAGAGAAGAGGATATATTATAGATTTTTCAAAATCAATTATAAACCAGGTTAGAGAGACAGTTTAACCTATTGATGGAGTAGATGCGAACCAAAAAGAAAAATAGAAGCAAAGCGACAATAGCAAAAGCTTTTTATAATATACAAGATATGCCTGTAAAATTGACGATATTATTCCAGTTAGTAGTAGAAACGTTAGTGATAATAAAAGTAATCTACGACCATTATATTAGAGGAATTACAGAAATATGGCTGAATGGGTTGATAAACTGAGTCAGTTTTGTGCAGTAAAAATTTATTTTGGGACAAAATGCATATATAGAATGTATGTTTTGCACTTTATAAGAAATGGAGAAGAAAAATGAAAAAGAAAATTATAGTTATAATGTTATGTTTATTTATGGTTGGAGCTAGTGTAATACCCCAAAAACAAAACTTGGTGTATGCCTTCGATGATGATTATGTTGACGCAGAGAGAAATACAAATGAAGTAATTAAGTATCCAACAACAACGGATGTAGATTTTGATATAACTAAAACGGATATTATTAGTGAAGTAGTTTCTGAACGAACAGCTAATTCTAAAGTATTTTTTAGAGCTGATGGAACTTATGAAGTAGCTGTCTACGATACGAATATTCATTATAACGATAATGGAGAATGGAAAGAGATTGATAACAGTTTGAGCGAAACAGAAAATGAGTATGCTATTAAAGACAACTCATTTAATCTTAAGTTTCCTAAGACGATTGAAGACAACAAGAAAATTAAGCTTTCTATTGGTGATTACTCAATAGATTGGAGTATACAAGAGATTCAATCCAGTGAAGCGGCTAATTCAGACTCAATTGAAAAATCCTCAAACATTAAAGAGTTAACAAGTGTTAATCAAGCGGTTTTGTATCCAAATGTGCAAGATGGAGTTGATATTGAGTATATTATTTCAGGTAATGAAGTTAAAGAAAACATTATTTTAAATGAATATATAAAAAATTTCTCAATTGCTTTCGAGTACAAGGTTAAGAATTTGAGTATTTTTGAAGATAACAGTGGAAGCATACTGTTTGTAAATAGTGATAAAGAAGTCGTTTTTAAGTTTAGCGATATGTTTATGTATGATGCAAATAATCAGATATCATATAGCATTGATTTTGATGTGTTACAAACAAAAAAAGATGAATATATAGTAACTATTACTCCAGATGATGAGTATTTATCAAAAGGTTCTTACCCAATTGTAATAGATCCGACCATTAGTAATGTAGTATCATCGGGAATATCAGTCCAGGATACATATTATAATACAACTACCTTGACTAATTCACCTTTGGATTCAATTATAAAGTGTAACGGTTTTGAAAAAAGTGGATTAATAAATTTCACTGTACCTTCTGAATTAAAGAATTATAATGTGATATTCGCTACTTTAAACTTAACAACTACTTTGAACAATGGAGGTGGAGAGCTCTATGTAAGTGAAGTGGATAATTATATAGCGAATCTAAATATCTACCCTTTCTCTCCTTCTGTTGGTTTGGGAACTTTGGTAAATCGAGTTAACATAACTCCTGGTAGCGAGTCATACCATATTGATATCACTTACTCTGTGAATAAATGGAATGAGTCAGGAATCGAAAATATGCCGGGATTTAAACTGAACTCTGGTGATGTGAATGAATTGATCTTCTGGTCATCCAACGCTACATCATATGGAGATTGTTTACCAACCGAAAAACCTTTCATATCTATAGGTTACTACAAAGATGATGATTTGAGTGGTATTAAAGATTTTTGGACTTACAATTCACAAGAGATAAGTGCGGCTGGAGTAGGATATATATCAGATTATACACAACAGCTATACGTCGTTAGAACTGACTTTGTTTATCAGACTGAACTACAAACTCTGGGAGTAAGTTTTTCTTATAGTAATAATATGGTAATGTCAGCAACACCAAATATTGGATATGGAAATGGTTGGAATGTAAATTACAATTTGATGCTAAACTTCGATGTAAGTAATGATGAGATATATAGTCTAGACTTCACTGGAAATAAAGTATATTTTCATGAGTTGGATAATTGTGACTCAAGATTTGGTCTAGATGATACATGTTATCTTGCAGAAGATGGGTCAGGAAATATTCTAGTAGACTTTGATGCATCATCAACTTATACAGGAGCTTCAATAGTTACTAGTGATGGCACAATGTATAACTTTGATATTTCAAGTGGAACAGAAGTATATCTTGAAAAAATTTATGAGTTACATTCTGACTTAGATATAACTGTTCATAGATCTAGTAGCACATCTAAACTGATTAGCTATGTTAAGGATTCATCTGATAATCGACTAGATTTTGATTATGATTTAAACAACAGGTTAGAGTGTATAACACTAATAACAAAAAATTCCAGTATGTATAACAATCTAGAAAAAGTTTATTATGAGTATTATTCTTCAACAGATTTTCTTCATGATATTTATTATTTAACTGATTATGATATAAATGGAGATTTAACCTTAAATACAAGCAATTTGTCAAATGTTGATAAAATTGTGAGATATGACCATTATGTATCAGATTTATTTTATAAAGGGTTTGTGAAGTATATTGATGAAAGTACTGGCCTAGAGTCGTTAGGTGAAGAGATTAGATACTACTATTACGGTGGAGATGATTACAAAGTTTCGTGTATAAACTCGTATTTCGATGGAACAAAATATTCACAAGTGAACTATGATAATGAAGATACGCAGACCAAAATCAGTGACCATTCAGGTAATTTTGCTTTGTATAGTTTTGATACATATGGACACACTATATCAATTATAGATAAAGATGCAAATGCATTATATTATAGTTATATAGATATTTTTAGATTACATGAAATTATGGGTAACAACGATTATGATTATAATCTAAACCATAAACTATATAGTGAATCAGCACCAAGAATTCCTTCAAATGAAGGATTAACTAATGGTAGCTTCGAGAACGGAAAAGAAGATTGGACAACATATATTGCCTGTTTTGCATCAAATGATTCTGTTGAAGTATCAAACAGTGAAAAATCTACAGGAAACTTTTCGCTGGATATTCATAATGTGTATAGTGATTATTGGTCTAGTGCTGGAGTTTATAGATACATAGAGCTTGATGAAGGATATTATAAGATTTCGGTTGATGTAAAAAACACCGGTATTGAATCAGGAAATCAAGTATGGGTGTATTTTAATGGTGAGTATAAGTATGTTCAAAATGACAGTCAATGGCATACTGTTGTTTTTGAGGTTTTCATTAGTGAACCAAATACCTCTACTGAATTAAGACTTCATAGCAAAACTCTTGGCCATGTATATTTTGACAATGTTCTGATTAATAATACATTTGATTCATCTCAAGCAAATATGATTCATAACGCTTCTTTTGAAGAGGGGTTAAACTATGATTGGGCTTTGACTAGTCAGTCTACAGCAACTATTGAAGAAATAACATATGATGCATCAGATGTAGGCGCTACGTTTGAAGACATAGTAGGAGATCAAGCAGTCCGATTAAATGGAGCAATGAAAACAACTATTTATAGAGATGCATTTGATGAATTTATTGATGGTGATGTCTATGGCATGTATGTAGGAGGTTGGTCCAAAAATTTAACAGCACCATACATAACTAATGGATATACTGGTATTTTTTATGGTATTACTATAAATCAATATGATAGCAATGACATTTTGATTGACAAAACAGAAACTGAAGAT
>NPIE01006415.1_pt1 | contig 28450 bp, 35 predicted proteins | sample 8637661 | NCBI WGS metagenome assembly NPIE01 (sample SAMN07420842, study PRJNA396082) | bioreactor metagenome | isolation source: sample BA12 brine-fed electro-methanogenic bioreactor BA | place: Japan: Kochi | collected 2016-12-09 | reverse complement strand
TTCGAATCCCGTTTCCCGCTCCAGAAAACAATCAAGGCTCCAGAGGTAATCCCTCCGGAGCCTTTCTTCGTTTCGATTCTTCAGACGCCTTTTTCTCCTTCTGCTTCCCTGCTGACAACTGTTTCCAAAGATCGAGATGCTGTGTTTTGCCTCAGCCGGAAAGGATACGCAGCAGGGCTGCTTGGGAAGGCGCGAAAGGCAGTTCTAGTACTCTTCAGGGAGGATCAACGGCTGACTTGTGTAACGTGCCGCGCGATTTGGCACCATTTGACGTTTGATTTGGCACCACTCCCCGCTAAAACATTTTAGCTGTTTTACGTGTTCGACCTGGGCATATTTGGGGGCCATTAAAGGGTCATTTAAGACCAATTTTTGACGATCAATTCCCGCCTGTTTTTACCCGTTCCTGATCCACCCACTGTGTAATTGATGCCTACCGATTCGACCGGCATTCCAGCGAACACCTTCCGTATGTCGGGGTGGTCGTTGATGCTAAGGACGGCTTGGCCTTTGATGCTGCGCATGAGGTCGGCCATTTGTTGGTATTGCTCGAGGCCGAACGGCACGCCGTAACCTTCGGTCTGCCAGTAGGGCGGGTCGAGGTAGAAGAGGGTGTGTTCGCGATCGTACTTCTTAATGCAGGCCTGCCAGTCGAGGTGCTCGATGTAGACTCGGGAGAGGCGCAGGTGGGCCTGGCTGAGATCTTCCTCGATGCGGGTTAGATTGAGCCTGGGCGGGCTGGTGGTGGCGGTGCCGAAGGTGCGACCGTCTACTTTGCCGCCGAAGCCCATGCGTTGCAGATAGTAGAATCTGGCCGCGCGCTGGATGTCGGTGAGGATCTCGGGCGGGGTGTCGTTTAGCCACTCGTAGATCTGGCGGCTGATCAGGGCGTGTTTGAACTGCCGGCAGAATTCTTCGAGGTGATGCTGGATCACCCGGTAGAGATTAACCAGGTCGCTGTTGATGTCGTTGAGGACTTCAACCTTGGATATTTGCTTGAGAAAGAACAGAGCCGCGGCGCCGCAGAAGGGCTCGACGTAGCAGGTGTGGTTAGGAAACAGCGGCAATAGGTTCTTGGCCAGGCGGCGCTTGCCGCCAATCCATGGGATAATTGGTTTGTGCATCGTGAGCCTCCAGTCGCTTGTGTGCTAAGTTGGATTCATGGTAGGCTCTTCGCGCCTCGATCGGGGCGGGGGAGCCTTGGCTTGGCTCACAGGCATGCTCTGTGGGTCGGGTGGCCGGGTGGGTGTTGCTGCACCTGCCCGGTCGCTCCCTCTTCTTTTTTCCTCCAACCACCTATTCGTTTCTTCGAAATCCCCTAATCAGGCAAACGCCGGACGCACGACAAACCGCGCCGTCTCCCCCCGACCGGACCATCCCAGGATATTGGGCCTGGCCTGCACCAGGTATCGGCCCTCTTGATCCAGATCCCCGGCTTGGGTGACATACCGAAGGGTGGTTGTCCCCTGGAGGGTGGCGGGCCACTGCACCACGGTCCCGTCAGGCTTTTTGACCTCGATGACCGGGTTGCTCGCGGTGGAGATATCGGCGGCGCAGTCGACCAGGATCTCGGTGCCGATGTCGCCCACATAGATTTTGTCAGCCATGGGTTTCTCCTACTGCAGGTCGAGCTTGCTGATAAGTTCGAGCTGGGTGGTTAACTGGCTAACCCGCTCCAGACGGGTATTGATCTGGCTAATAAGCTGCAGGACCTCATTTTTTTGGTTGGTTGAGGTTGTGGCCAGGTCGGCCGCCAGACCGGCTATGGTGGATAGCTCGGCGGAAATTTTGCGCAAAACGCTTAACTGTACGGCCGCATCCGTCTGTGTTGCGATCGTAACTGTCAGCCCACGATCAACCTCCATCCGCCCAACTATGTCGGCAGCCGTGGCCAACGGGACCTGAAGCCCCCGAACAATGCCCAGCGCTGCAACCGTGTTGGCGGCGCCTGACAGTTGGGCGCCGATGGAACGCAGCACCCCAGCTTGGGGGGTGAGTTGGGAGGCGGTGCCCAGGTCGGCTGCCAGAGCCCGACGGACGGTAAGGGCGGCGGACAAGCCGGCCACCGTGTCGAGGGTGGCGGCCAGATCTACCAGCCCGGCGGCGACAATGGAGAGAGCCGCTGAGATGTCGGCAATATTGGCAATCTGGGTGCCCATTCCGCGAGCGACGGTCAGAGCTTGAACTTGGGCGCTGCTGTTTTGGGCTGTGGCAGACAGACCCCGCTTGGACGTCAGGTCGGGGGCGAGATCTGACTGACCAGGGATGGTGCCGGACAGGGGGCGGGTCACGTTGACGCCCCCGGACAAATCGGCGACAGATCCAGCCTGAGCGACCAATCCCCGGGCAACGCCCACCCCGGCCTGAAGCTCTACATTGGATGCAAGGATCGCTGCCAGATTGACAAGGTTGACAGGGGGCAATTCATACCAGTTACGCAGCGGGGCGAGGAGGGTCTGCCAGAGGTTGAGGCGCAGACCGGCCACCTCTTCGGCGGACAGGGCGCGATTGTAGATTCTGACCAGCGCAACCGACCCGGCCAGATGGTTATCGATATCAGTGTCGGTTCCGCCCCCAATTTTTATCCGCTCAACAGGGGCGGGGTAAGGGTTGGCGTTTGCGGTTAGTGCCTGCAGCTTTCCGTCGACATAGAGCTTTGTTTCATTTTTTTTGACCGAGGTTGTGCCGGTCAGGTGATAGTATTCCGGACCGAAACTGGTCTGGTCGCTTTGCGCAAATTCGAGTGTTTTGCCGTAAATGTAATTAATAAAGCGGACTCTGCCGTCATCATTGAAATACAGGGTGTTCTTGTCCCACTGCGTGCTCCCTCCAACATCGACGATATAGTCATCAACCGTTTCGCTGCTATCCCAACCCCCGGTCGGTTTGACCAGAGCCTCGACGGTCAACTCACCCAGGTTGAGCTGGTCGATAATCCGACTGTCCGTGATCAGGTAGTTACCCGTTGATCCGTCCAGTTTAACGGCTGCCCCCTGCTCGGTCATATCCATTGACACGGACCCGCCGGGTGCCGTTACCGCCCCTGTCACCAGGTCCACAATGGTAGTGCCGCCCTGGTTGATCAGCCAGCCTCCGACCAACCCCTTGGCCAGCGGGTGGTGACGGTCGAGCCTCGTCCCCACCGGCGGCTTCTGCTTCGGGAAGGCCCAGCTAACCCATCGGGTGGATTGTGGGGCAAAGACTGCCGTCACATATTCGTCAGCACCGATATCCCAGTTACTGCGGGTATCGCCGTCGATGTCGGTTGTGAATGTTGCTGAGATGTCTGTACCGGACAGTCCCCAGAGATTTAGGCTGGTATCGGTCAGGTGGAAATCGCCGTTGAGGTGGTCGGTAAAGTAGCTGGCGAAGTCGGTTTTGTTATAAGCGACGTTTATGCCGGGAGCGGTGGCATCGGAGGACACATTATAATCCGACCCACTGTGACACAATTCAAAGTCAGCAACTGCACAACCAACACTCACACAGTTAACTGTTTTTAGGTTCCGAAATCCCTTTTCCAAACCATAAACACTACAATTATATGCGGTTGCCAATTCTTCAGTTGTAGCTAAGTCCCCTGAAAATCCAGTTGATCCAGTTGACCAAGGAGGGGCAAACGCAATACAATTTATGTAGTTAACCACACATGAGGCATTGTTCTGCAATGAATCAAATGCATCGTCAGTTGCAAGTCCAGTATTTCTATTTACCAGTATGTCGCTATAGTTAAATGTGTAAGCCCCGCCTACATAACGAGTGAGCAAGCCTACGCCTACGGCTCCACTTGGATTATTGCAATATATACCTAATCCATCTATATCTAGATTATTTTCGCATTTAACATATAGACAATGACCACTAGTGGTAAACTCAACTATATAGACATAATTTCCATCTGCTGTGCGAGCATCAGCCCACTTTCCCTCGTGTTTGTAAGAGAGGTTGACCTGAATTTTTAGATCTACCCCTGAACTCCATCCGTCTATTAAAACGGGAGCAGTATATGTTTCGATTGACGGGCCGGTCCTGCGACAGTCAGCAACAGCGATATCTCCGGTGGTATATAACGCCTGCTCCCCTGCTTCCCACAAGGCAATGGAGGCATAATCGGCCCCTCCATTTGGATCTACGGTTTTGGTGTAGGTCGCCATCAGATATCCTCGGTTTCGTCAAGCCCCGTCACGTTATCCCTGATGAACCCCCTAACCTGAGCCCAGGTATAGTCATGGGGGCCGTCGTAACCGCCGGCCTTGATGGTTACGAACCCCTGCGATTGGAACTTTTGCCGCGCCGCCAGAGGCAGGTTGGCGGCCCGCAGTATCCAACGCCTACGGGCAATCAAATCTGGCTCCGCTGATGGAAGACCGGAATAGTGCGGCTCCAGGTATTTTCTTAACTGCTCCGCAGGGACCCCAGGCAGGCGAATCAAATAGAACCTCAGAAATGTGTGGGTGCAGGTATCGGCTACCCCGTCCTCGGTGACCTCAACAGGCATATATTGACGTATGCCACCATGATTGGTGTTGTCATATTTTGAAAACCAGATATCGCACATAGGATTAGGCGCTCACCCCATCCTTGCGCACATAGGCATCGACGGTGACGGTTTCCACCGTTGTGCCTAGCTTGCGCCACTCCAGCCGGAACTTGTAACAACCGAACACGGTGATGGATCGCTCCACGGTGGTCGACACCACTCGACCGATGGCACCAGAGACAAACGCGATCTCGTCGTAAACCTCGGTCGCATCGTCAAGGGTTGTTACCACCCGAAAGGCTAAGTCGTCGACCGCAGCGGCGGGGAAAGCGGCAAGGATTTGAACGTGCGCCATCTCTCCTGGATTGAGGGTGACGGCGCTGCCAGCGAACAATGGGAATTGCGCGTCGTCGTCCACCGTATTGTTGACAGCTAGAGCAGTGGCTATTTGCGTTTTAGCTCCCCATGCCATTTCTATACCCCTGCCAGAGTCACATCAATAGCCCCGGCGGCATACTCGGCGGTATCGCCATTGAGCACCGGCTTGGCCACCGCCAGGGTCCCGAATCCGACCACGTTACCGGCTGTAGCAGCGTCAAACAGCACGGCGTGGGTCAGGTTCTCCCCGGCAGCCCAACTAAGAGTAGCTACAGGAAAGGTGACCGGATTGGCGTTATCGAGCAGGGCCGGATCGGCGGCGCTGGCCACATTCCAGTCGGTGCTGGCCGTTGCCACCCGGGCATAGCCGCCGCCAGAGGGCTCGGTGACGCCGGTCCCGTCGCTGTTGGGGACCGTGCTGGACAGACCGACATAGAGAGTCGGCGCAGTCAGGACGGATTTGCCGAAATAATGGTCGAGCAAGGCCTTTCTGACGGCCCGGGTGAATCCTCCCATGATTTTTCTCCTTTAATAAGCGGTTAAACGGTCTATTGGGCCCACCTCCAGCGCAGCGGCACCCGATCGGCCAGACGCCGCTGCGCTGCGGCGGTATTTATTCGCCGTCCCCCGAGGCGGCCCAGGGATCCTGCGGGCCGTCCTCGTCGATGCGGGCATACAGGGCCGCAAAATCGACATCGGGCTGATGGTAGCTGCCGTCAGCCAACCGGGTGATTTTCAGTGGCTCTCCGGTGGTGGTGGGGATCTCGACGGCCGAGGCGGTTGTGGCCACCATTGCAACAAACAGCAGGACGAGATGTTTCATTGTTCACTCCTTTGGTCAGTGGGAGATTTCTCCCTGTTAACTCCTATTTTATGCCAATGATGAGATGGTCGGCGCTCGAAAGGGGGGATAGTTAAAGCCGGAAACGCTCTCCATGTATTCGGGCGGTGCCGTAGGCTGGCGTCTTTTCATGGCGAGGCCTCCTGAACGATCTTCGTGGACGGGTCATACACCAGCTCGCCGATCGAATGTGTTTCCGGAGTGAACGGGGTTTCTACCAGGAGCCCCGGCTCCTTGCTCCAGTCATACGGCGAGTCGTCATACACGAACATCTTGGGCTTGCCGTTCTCAACATACACTTTCATGATCGCGCTCCTGCTCCAGTCTGTTTTGCACCCAGGTTAAAAAATCGTATTGCGGAAAGTCGGCCTCCAGAGCACCGGTGAGGGTGTAGTGCAGAATTCTTTTCGTCGCCTCGCAGTGGTAGCTGACCCCTGTGGCGGGATCGATCTCCGCCAGGCAGCCTCCAAAGCAGACCCGCCAGAACCTGCAGCCGCGGCACGGCCCCGCCAGAAGCTGCGCGTAACGGTCAACGTAGCGCTGCCGTGCCGGGTGGTTCAGGGCGACCTTAAGGCTGTCGGCATGCACGTTGCCGAAGACCTCGCTACCGGTGTGTCGGCAGCAGGTAGTGATATCGCCGTTAGGCATTATCCCGACGATCTTCCGGTGCAGCTGGCACCCCGAGAAGGAACAGTCTCTTGGGGGCAGCAGCCCGACCGGGTTCTCCAGGTAGTGGGTCCACGGTCGGATCTCGATGCCCTGCTCCATGATCAGCGGGATGCACCGCTTGAACAGTCGCAAGGCCACCTCGGCGTACTCCCCGGGGGAGAGCTGGTCAGGCGTCCCCACGCCGTAGTTGAACTTGAAGCCGATACCGAGTTCCACCAATTGGCCGAGTAGAGCCCCCAACGCCTGTTCCGAGGCGTTCGAACGGGTCAGAACCGCAATCGCGTTGACCCGAACCCCAGCATCGAGCAGCCGCCGGATGTTGGCCTGCACCAGTTCCTGCCCGGGCCGGTGAGGGCTGCCGAGGCCGTCGAAGGAGGCCCCCACAACCACCCCGTGGCGTCGAAACAGAGCAATCAGCTCGTCATCGAGCAGGGTCAGGTTGGTCTGGAGGCTGCGGATCCTGGAGGAGAGGGCGAACAGCCGCTCCAGTGTCGCCGCTCCCAGCAGCAGCGGCTCGCCACCGTGCAGAATGATCCTGGCGCGCCGGATGCCGGCCTTCTCGATGCCCGCCAGCAGGGCCTCGACCGTGGCGCAGATGTCGCCCGCTGGCGGATCCGACCCGGGCCGATCGAAACAGTAGCCGCAGGCGAGGTTGCACCGGTGCGTAGTCTTGACCACAAACAGCATCGCTTTAGCCACCACTATCGGTGTAATTCAGATAATTGTCATAGGCGTCGACGTACATGGTTCCGTAGGTTCCTGAGCGGCGAACGATCAAGTCCACATAGCCGCCGTCATTGAAGCCCGATGTTGCCGTACAATAAACCGTCACCGCCGCGGCATAACTGTGGCTGTGGATCGCCGGGGCCGCTCCAACTTGCGCGAGCGTGACGCCGTGAGGGTTGTCCGTGCGGGTTGTATGGCTGTCGACGGTATCTTTTCTGGCCACATCATCGGCGGCGACGGGGGCGCCCGCCTTGATCTGGCCGCCTGCGCCGCGCACCGGGATGGTGTCGGCGGCCACCGCAGCGCTGGTCTGCTTGCCGTCTACCAGATCGGCGTCGATGCCGGCGCCGGCGCCCATCGGCAGCCGGTCCAGCGGGATCTTGCCGCCAGTGTCCAGGTCGCACAGGCCGCTGGCGGCAGCGTAGGAAAGAATGATTGCGTTGACCTTGTCCACCAGGGCGGCCAGCTCGGCCCGGGCCTGGGAGGGGTCGTCGGTGGCCTGGTCCAGGTTGTTTTTGGTGGCCTGCGTCGAAGGAAAAGCGCCCATGTCATAACCCCCTTACAAATGCGTCGATGGTGGCGTCGGCAAGAACGCCGCTGGCGTTGTAGATCTTGATCCGCGGCCCGGTCACGGTGTCCTTGTCGATGATTTCCCAGCTCCACCCGGCCCCCACCCCCTGCAGCGCCACCATCACCTGGGTGATGACGCTATAGCTCTCGCGAATCGGCAGGCGGACGTCACCCACCCCGATACGGTAGGCGCCGGCAAGGGTGGAGGTGGCCAGGTCGTTGACCTCCTCGGTGATCGGCTGGGCGCTGAGCAGGATGTTGAGCGCCCGCAGGATCGGGTAGCTGCCGGTCAGGGAGAGCTTGACCTTGAGATAGCGGGCGGTGACCAACTGCGGCGTCGTCCAGCCGTTCCAGGCCAGGTTGTCGGTGCTAAAGTCGATCTCGATGGTCGCCGCGCCGTCGCCGATAGCGGTGACCAGCGGGGTAAATTCCAGCGTGGCCCCGAGATCGATGACCGTATGCTCGTAGACAATGGGCGAGGTGGCGGCCCGCGCCCAGGTGGTCCACCCCGCCCAGTCAATGCCGTCGGCGGCAAAGTCGGCCCAGGTCTTGGTATCGGTGGCCACCAGAAAACCGTTGCTGTCGACGTAGCTACCGCTCTTGGTTCCCGGCCAGCCCGCCGAGGCGGGATACTCGGTGAGAATGACCCCGCCCAGGCGCGGGTCAGCCAGGTCTGAGGTGATGAAGACCGGCGAGGACTGCAGGCCGCTGGTATCGACGGTTACAATGGCAAAGGTGTAGCTGCCCGCCGCCAGCTGATTCGTTTCGTGCGGGGAGGCCAAAAGCAGCCCGTCATTCAGGTCATACAGATCGTTCCACGTCCATCCCGTGCCGAGCCGATAGCGGATTTTGTAGCCGGCCAGGTCGGGCGGTGCACCGGCCAGTTTCCAACTGAATTCCCGCGTCCCGTCCGGTTGGCGCGACACCAGAAAAATGTCGACCGACGGCGGCGGCTCGCTCTTGCCGACCACGGTATGGTTGACGCTGGTCAGCCAGGCGCTTCGCACGCCGAGGCTGTTGACCGCCCGCACCCGCACATCGTAGCGCTCGCCGTCCTTGAGCGGGCCGATATAGCATTGCGGGCTCACCGCCGGCAGCTGTGTCCAGTCGGTTTCTACGGCGCGCTTGTACTCCACCTCGTAGCGCACCACGAAGGCATCGGCCGGTGCGGACCACTGCGCGAAAATCCGTGTCACCACCGTGCCGTCTCCGGTCACCAGCAGATGAGCGCTGCCGCTCGCCAGGGTCAGCCCGACGGGCGGCGCACAACTTGCGGCGCTGGCCAGGCTGGTGTCCGGCGCCGGGTCGACGGTGGTCGCCTCGCCGCCGTTCCAGGCGTAGCTGGCCGCCGCCTCCTCCTGCAGCACCAGATCGACCCCGCCGGCTTCGGCCAGGCTCCAGTCGACTACCTTGAACACCTTCTGCGTCCAGCCCAGCTGGGCGATGGAGAGCCGCACGTTGTCGAAGGCCGTTAATTGCAGCGCCTTGTAGGTGGCTGGAAACTCAACGGTGATCCCCTGGCGGGCCTTTTCCAGGTGGATTTTGGCAATCCGCTGGGCCTCGGTCGGGTCGGTGGTGAAGGGCAGCTCGATATCGCGCAGAATCTCCTGGCCGCCGTCCTCGCCCTGATAGGTGGGGTTTTTCACCGGCGGAAAATCGGCCGGCTGCCAGTCGTTGACCGGGTTGACGTAGATCCCCCGCACACCGTTGAACAACTCCCTGCGCGAGGCCCGGGGCCGCACCTTGAGCGGCCCGCGCAGATCCGACTCGTCCAGATCGAGCGCCGGCTCGACGTAGGCCCCGGCGTAAAGCCGGTATTTCCCCTGACTATATGCCAGACTGCCGGCGCCGGCGGTGAGCAGACCCTCGAGGATGTCGGCCGGGCGGTTACCCAGATCGACGGTGCCGTTGCTGGTGTAGCGCGGCTGGGTGCCGGCCGGGGTGGCGGCCTGCTCGTCACAGATGTTGGCTGCGGCGATGAAGCTCGCCTCGTCGATCTCCTCGGCCGGGTCGGCGAACAGGCCATAATCGCTCACCAGGTAGTCGCGCACGCACAGGGCCCAGTTCTCACTCCAGGCGGTGGCGCCGGTGCGCGGATCGTAGAGCTTTTTGCCCTTGACCACCGCGCTGATGTTGGGCAGCCCCAGCGGCCAGATGTCCTGGTCGTATTGGAGGCGCACATAGATATAGGCGATACCCTGCAGTCGGTGGGCGTCGGTCCACTCGGCGACCTCGGCCACCAGGTCGGGGTCGGCCGGCTGGTTGTCGGCGCCCAGGTGCTTGCTGATGCGGTAATAGGCCGGATCATAGTCCGTGGCGAGCTGGTCGTTGAAATACACATCGCCGATCTCTTCCACTTCGTGCCCGGCCAGCGGGATCACCAGGTGGGCGTACTCGTTTTTGGCCCCGGTCGAGGCGGCGAACACCAGCGCCCCGCTGACCTTGGCCTGGCCGTAGACGATGCGATGATTGGCCACCGCCGAGCGGATGATGTGCTGTCGGTCTCTCGCCTCGGCGGTGTAGTTGGGGGCTGCGGCTCGGGTGATTGTCGCACTGGCCACCGAGATGGCCACGGTGATGATGATCTTGGCCGTCAGCGATTCCACGGCGACGGCCACCGCACTGGTGGCGATGGTGGCAATGACCGGCACGACGGGTGGCATCAGTCCACCCTCCAGGCGCCGCGGCAGGCGGCGACCGGCATTCGGGCCAGTCCTTCGGGCGCGGCAAAAAAGCCGTGGGTGCCGGCACAGATCCCCAGGGCCGGGCCGTCCTCGGTATCGAGCAGCAGCACGTCGCCGCGCCGGGCCAGCCGCGGCGCGACCGGCGCGCCCAGTTTGGCGGTGAGTGTCGTCTCCAGGCTGCCCGCGCCGTAGCGGGTGAGCGCCCGCTTGGCGCCGCCGGCGCTGCGGTAGCGGCCGCGGAACTCGGCCGCGTAGTCGGTGCCGGTCATGGCCGCCACCACGTCGGCGGCAAACAGGCAACAGTCGTGTCGGCCCCACTCAAAGGGCCTTTGACGGCCCGCCGCGAGTTGCTCGCTTAAAATCTCCGGCCAGTCCTCGCGTCTCACTGGCGCCCCCAGATGATCGGTTTTTCCACCATGCCGGTCACGTACTCCAGACCCAGATCGCCCGGGTAGCGCGCCTGCTGGTCCTCGTGGTTGTAGCGCCGCACCCGCGGCCGGCTCCAGTCGGCCAGGCGGTTTTCGGCGGAGAGGGTGATGGTGGCGCTCTGCCCCAGCTCGACGTTCATGGTGTCCATGCGAAAGCGACCCACCAGAAACGGGTCGTTGATCAGCCGGTGCTGCTCGTCGAGCAGCGCCAGGTAGACCCGGGCGTCGCGTCCCTGGTAATGTTCGCCCAAAGCCAGGCTGAGCATTTCGGTCGGGATGCCCGACAGCGTCATATCGACGCCGTAGGGCTTGGCCTCGAGCCCCTCGCCGATGGCGCTGACCGTGCCGTAACTGCCCACGCCCAGGTAATCGTCGCCGTTGTAGCTAAGGGTGTTCACCCCCGAGTTGGCCGCCACCACCCCGGAGGCGAAATCAAGCCGAGCCAGAAGCACCGGGCGGATCACCGCGGCCTGGCTGGCCAAAGCCGCTTCGGCGGTCAGGTTGCGGCTCATACCAGGGCCTCCTCGCACTCGATGGTGAAGCTCGAGCGCAGCGGCGACACGGTCGACCACTTGGCCGCCTGGTCGCCGGTCAGCTTCATGATGCAGACCGGCTGGACGGTGATGATCAGGCTGGCATCGGCCGGGCTTTGACGCAGCGGCGGCTCGATGGTCAGGGTGGCCAGGCCGCCGACGTCGCTGTCGGCATCGGCGACCACCATCTTGAGCTCATCGCCCAAACCGATGTAGTCGCCCGCCTTGAGAATGCCGGCAACGCCCGGCGTCCAGCCCGAGGTGGCCAGCGTGGCGCCGGTCTGCCCGGCGCCGGCCACCACCGGAACACCCGACGCGGATCCGCGCGGGGCCGGCAGGCTGTGGTCGTAGAGGTAGAAGCGGCCGGCCTCGCCGCGCAGCCGCACCAGAAAGGCGGCCAGCTCGCGGGCCCTATCCTGGGGCAGCCGGGCAAAAGAGAGCGTCGCCTGCCAGATCGCCCCGGGCAGCTCCAGGGTCTGCACGGTGCCGCTGAGCGGCGAGCGGAAGCTCTGGGTGTTGCTGCGCAGGCTCCACTCGGCGGCGCGGGGCAGGATGTCGGGAAAGGTCAGTATGCTCATCCCAGGGCCTTTCTGATCTGGCCGCGACCGCGAATATCCTGCAGCACCAGCTCATAGCCGCGGCGGGCGCCCTCTTCGGCCGCCTGCCGCACCCGCGCCTCGACCCCGGCATCGGCGCCGCGGGCGTCGACCTGGATGCTCTGGTGCACGGTGGTGCCGCCATTCATGTTGGCCGCCAGGCGCTCGAAGATCTTGTTCTGCTCGCGTGAGAGCACCCGCTCGCCGGTCTGCAGAATGGTCGGCACCTCGTCGGGCAGCAGCCCGCCGAAATGGAAGCGGGGCACCACCGGGCCACCGTCGTGCTTCCGGATGCTGAATGCGCCGTAATCGATACTCGGCGCAAAGCCTCCCGAGGCAGCCGCCGGGGTGGGGTCGGCGGAAAACAGGCCACCGAGAAAGTCGAGGCCGGCGCCCAGCAGAGGCTCGACGATCTGCTTCTGGATCACCATCCGGGTCAGCATGCGGCCGAAGGATTCGAGGATCTTGCTGAAGGTCAGATCCGCCCCCCAGAAGACGTCGGTCAGCTGGGCGCTGAAATCGCTGGCCCAGCCCTGCACGGCGTTCGACATCTCGTCGAATACCCCGCCGGTCTTCTCTCCCAGTTTCTCCACGGCCGATCCGGCCGCGTCGGCCCCCTCCTGGTAGAGGGTCAGGCCCGAGGTGATCTCGGCCATGGCGCCGCCAGTGAGCTCCAGTTGACCGGCGAAGCCCCGGAAGGCGTCCGCGGCCCCCTCCAGATCGCTCTCCAGTGCCTTGGTCTCTTTTTGCAGCAGCGACGATCGAGCAGACTGGATCTTGCGGGTCAGCTTGTCGTAGGTCTTGGCGGTCTCCTCGTCGGTTTCATCGGCCCCTGGCCGCTGGCGGTAACCAGCAGCTCGGTCCTTTCTGAAATTTCCGTCGCTATCCAAGCCGGCGGCGCGGCTGGCCAGCTCTTGCAGCTTGCGCTCGGACTCGTTGTAGCGCCGCTCATACATCGCGTTCCATTCGCGAAACTTTTCGTCCCAGTCGCCGAAGGTGACCAAGGCGCCCAAAGCGGTCAGAGTGCCGCCCACCTTGTCCACCAGCATTCCAAGCCGGTAAAATTCGGCAATGACGTTGGTAACGCCCTCCTTGAGGGATTCCATCCCCTCGAGGAAATCCTTGTCCCACTGGATCTGACCGGTTTTGTCGTCGATGGTGACGATGCTGTCGGCGATATCCTGCAGCTCGGTTTTGACCGTCTCGAACAGCGGCTCAGAAACCTTGGCGCTGATCTGGTTGAACAGATCGAGGGTGTTGGACCACACCCCGGCCCAGGTCTTCTGCGACTCGATACCGGCGATCTTGTAGGCGTCGAGCTTGTCCATGAGGAAGCGGAAAAGCTGATCGGCGTTCTCGGAGTGCTGCCGGACGTCCTCATTGGTCAGCCCGAGCACGGTGGCGATGCGGCTGGTGCGAGGGTTGATGGCCCCGGTGAGGATCGAGCGGGTTTCCTCGGCCAGCTGGTCGAGGGAAAGACCGATAGCCCCGGCGGCCTGTACCATGGCCACCGTGTATTCTTTGACCTGGTGACGATCGAACCCCCGGGCCATGGCCACCGGCAGGGTTTCCTGGTAGGCCCTCACCAGCTGGTCGAGGGTGGCGATGGTCTGGAAGTTGGCGACCTGCAACTCCTCGAGGATGCGCCGCGAATCGGTCTGAGCCGCGGCCAACGCCGCCTGCCCCTCAAGAGCCTTGCCGGTGGTCTCGTCGATGTACTGGCCGCCGGAGACGAAGGCGGTGGCGATGCCCAGGGTGGCGGTCTCCAGGGTGCTGTTGAAGCGGAACACCAGGGCGTCGAGGCCGCGGGCGATCTGCTGCACCACCATCTCCAGCATCATCAGCTGCATCGAGGCGTTCATGATCGATGATCTGAACAGCCCGACCTTCTGCGTGGCGTGGTGCATGTGCCCGCCCATCGCCTTGCCGGCACGCTCCGAGCGGGCCGACATCTGGTCGATGTTGCCGGTCGCCCGCTTCAGATCCTCGCGCAACTCGGCAAAGGCCTTGTCGGTCTTGTTCAGCGCCTCGATGATCAGTTGCAGTTTCAGGTCAGACATCCACTACCTCGATAGTTCGATCGCAGCTCTCGCAGTCATCCTCGCCGAGATCCCGGCAGGCGGCGCAGTATTTGTCCTCGGGGCGCTGCGCCTCGCCCGCGCCCAGGAAGGCCAGCACGGCCTCCCGGAAGAGCACCTCACGGCCGCGGTGCTTCAGCCACGGCCGCGCCTCCTGTGGGGTTACTCCCCAGAGGATGTCTCCTTTTCGGGTGATGTCGCCGGCGGCGAGGAGGATGCAGGTTGACTCGATCCAGTCGGCATCCGGCCCATGATGCCCCCCATTGCCTCGGTCAGCCTGGTCAAAAGTGAGACAATCGGGTTGCAGGTAAAAAAATCCTCCACCACCTCGATGATCTGCTCGTGGGTGATGGAAAACTCCAGCTCCGCCGCCAGGGCGTCGAGGTCCTTGTCGCGTAGGCTTTTGCCCTGCTCGGTCAGCACCACCGCCAGGGCCTGCTCCAGCCGGGTGCCCAGGGCGTCAATAATCTGCAGCCGTCCGCTTCCCGCCGGAATCTCCATCCCCTGCAGCACGGCCATCAGCTGCCGGATCTGGCCCAGCACCAGGGGGCGCTGCTCAAAGGTGGTGCCGCCAATCTGGTAGGTTTTCACGTTGCTCATAATCTCTCCGGAAAAGGGCACGGCGCGCCGTGCCCCTACATGGTTCAAATCGTCGCCTGGGTGTTCTTGAGGATGATCTGCATCGCGCTCGCCTCGGCGCTGTCCTCGTAATAGGCCTCGAAGGGCAGCTCCACCAGAATTCCTTTGGGGCCACTGATCACCGGGGCGTTGGGCGCGAAAGTCAGCTCGGGAAGCTTGAACTCGATACTCTCGTTGCCGGCCGAGCCTGTGCCGTCGCCCAACTGGTAGATGAAGCGCAAGGACGATTCGGTGTCATTCACCGCCTTGGTATAGAGCGCCAGGTTCTGGAAGCGCGCCTTGAGGGTGCCGGAGATGCGCACCAGCCCCTCGGGGATATCGTCGCGGACCCCACCACCGCCGATGCTGTATTGGTCGCCGTCCAGATCGTTCTCGATGGTGAGGCCATCGATACCGGTCACAGCGGCGATCGCCACGCCGCCTTCCTCGATGGTGCCGATGGAGAACCCGTCAAACGAGACCTTGCCAAGGTCGGTCGGGGTGGCGTCAAAGGAGGCTCCAGCTATAGTTTCTTTGGCCCCGAGAAAATCGAAGCTGACATCCTGGAACCCTTGCGGCGAGACGGAAAAGGACATCTTGCTCACCCGGCAGCCGTTGTATTTGAAGAACTGGGCAATGTCGGTAAAGCCCTTTTCAATCAGCAGTGAAGGAAGGCTTGAACCAACCTTGAATGTGTGCACATATGGACCGACGCCGGTAGTCGTCACGCTACCCAGGGCCGCCTTGAGCAGCAAACCGATGTAGGCCTGCAGCTCGACGTTGAGGGGGCCGGACACGTCGGTGTTGCCCCGCGCCGACTTGGTGGGGTTGCGGTTGCCGCGGATGGTGGCGGACGTCTCCTGGCCGCGCGCCATCTTGATGCCGCAATTGGTGAAGTGGATTTTCTGGGCATCCGGGGTAGCCGGATCGACGCCGAAGACGGTCTCTTCCTGTATGATCACTTGCGCGTTCGCGCCCTTGGCTTGGGGCATGGCTTATATCTCCTTTTTGGTCGGCTCGCGCTGCTCGGTGAACCGGATGGTCTTTTTCTTGAGCAGGCGGGCGGCGAGCTCGTCGGGCACCTCGCGGGGTTTGCCACGCTCGAATTGGCCGGCGACGCCGCAGTTGATGCGGTCCGGCCCCTGGTCATAAACGATTTTCATGGATCACTCCGTTTCGGTTGAAAGCGTGAAATCGATGCCGTAGCCGAGAATCCCCCGCTCGGCGAAAATCAGCGCCTCGCGCTCGGGCCACAGCCAGCCGCCGGCCACGGCAAATTTGGTAAGTGCCCCGCGCACCGCCTCGATCAGCGTGTAGGCCTCCAGCGCCCCGTCCTGACGCGAGCGCAGGTTCTTGCTCAGCACGATCACCGTCCAGGTCTGGTCGGCCCCGGCGATCTTGCTGCCCATGGCCACCGGCCCCTTGCCGAACACCCCGCCGCCGTAGATCAGGTGCAGGCTCGGCAGGTTGTGCGGCTTTTTGAGCAGATCCTCCACGTCGCCGGCCCATTCGCCCACGGTTTTGACGCCGGGGGTCTGTTCGAGCTGCCTGATGATGGTGTCGCTGGTCTGGGTCAGCATGGCTTAATACTTGTCCAGGGTGTCGCTGCCGAAAAGCTTCTCCGGAGCGCTGGTCTGAAGCGTGCCCGGGGCCTCGGTCGCGGGTTCGCCGGCGCCGATCTGGATCTCGCCGCGCTGGATCTTCTCCAGGGTCTTCAGAGCGCCGGTGTAATCGTTCTTGACCCGCTCGGGGGTTTCGAGGTGCGGCCGGCGACCATACAGCAGATACGTGGCGATGGCGGCCGAGAGGCGCCGCAGCACTCCGGGTACGGTCGCCAGCGGCAACTCGAAATCACGGGTGCGCAGGTAGCCGTCGATCAGCTCGTCGGCCTCGGCAATGGCCCCGCTGACCACCTCGGCATCGAGCACGCCATCGCCGTAGTCGTCGGTGAGGCCGATCAGATCTTCTTCGGAGATGCGTTTTTTAACGATGTCGTCCAGGGTGCAGTAGGCCATGGCTTATAATCCGTGATTGGTGACCGGTTAAAGCGGGGCGGACACGCAGGTCCGCCCCTACGGGGTTATGGGGTTAACCGGCCAGTTCAGCGCGGCGCTTTTCGATGGCCTTGAGGACCGTATCGCGGTCTTCACCCTCGGCCAGCTCGTCCAGGTCTTTGATCGATTCGGCGGCCTCCACCCGCCTGATGGTGTCTTTGGCGTTGGAGCGCGGAGGGGCTTCCTTGACCGGTTTGACGATCTTGCGAGCAGTCAGTCTCTGGCCTTCCTTGTCCGACAGTTCCAGGGTCTCGCCGGGCAGGTAGGGCTTGTCGGCGACCACTGAGTGACCGGGTAAAACTTCGAATTTCATGCGGGGGCTCCTTTAGGGTTCTGGATCAGGGGCGACCTCTGGGGGCCGCCCCACAGGTCACGGGGCACGCGTTATGCGATACGCGATACGGCTATTAAATGACCTGCGCCCAGATGATGCACTCAATCTGCAGCAGCACCGGCAACGGCCGCGACTCCACCTTGATCCAGCGACCCGAAGGGTCTTCGGTTTCCCAAGCCTTGGAGAAGAACAGCTCGGGTTTCTGCCCTTTGCCGACGCCGCCGGCAGCCTTGAGATCGACCACCGGAGCATACAGCTCGGCGGTCGTTTCCGGCCCGAGCCCGACCAGGGCGAAGACGTTGTCGGGAATCATCTGCTGGATGGCGCCGGCAGCGTCTTTGTAGGTGCCGAAATATTCGTCGATATCGACCCCGGCCAGGTGGGCGATGCGGCCCTCCTCGGCGATCTGCTTGCCGGCGGCGTACTGGAGCAGTTCGCGGGCGTTCTGATTGTTGATCAGCGCGTCCATCACGCCGCTGCCGCACAGGGAGACGAAGCCGTCCACCGCCGCCCGGTCGGCAATCCATTTTTTCCAGGCGCGGATGTTCTTGACCGGGTCGCCGGCCGGGTCGGTCCACAGAGTGTTGCCGGCCAGCACCGGCTTCTGCTCGGCGCCGAAGTTGTAATCGACGATCACCGCGCCGGCTTCGTCGACCACCTGCCCGGAGAGGGCCTTGAGGGCCATGAACTCGCGGGTGCGGTCGACATCGCCGCGCATGTCGGACTGCTCGTCGGCGATGCGCTCCTGAAGCAGCTCGGCGGCGACCTCGTCGCCGAACTTGCGCATCTCGTCAAGCTCGTCGGCCCCGATGAAGCGCTTTTCGCTGAAGCGCGGCGCCTCGCAGGTGATGAGTTTGCGGCCGGTCTTGTCGGTGACCTGGGCCGGTTCGGAAACCCGGATGTTTTTCAGCAGCCGCTTCGAGCTCGACTTGATCTCCCAGCCCAGCAGCGACGAGGTGGAGCGCTTCTTGCGCTTGAAGATACGGTCCAGCGCCCGGGTCTTGACCGGGCGCATCTGGTTGACGGCGGCGATCAGGCGGCGGGTTCGGAAGGGGCCGTCGAGAAACCCGGCAAAGCCGAGCAGCGGCAGGGCGAGATCGGCAGCGGGCGAGGCCTCGGCCAGAGCGAGGCCGGGGAAGATGGCGACCGCCAGGATCAGCAGGCCCAGCCAGACAAAGAAGGTTGAAAATCGTTTCATGTCGGATCCTCCGTAAAAAGGGTTTCAAAAGGGGTTCGGCTATGGGTTAAACGAAATAGATCCCCCGGGCCTCCAGGGCGTCTTCGGCGGCCTGGTCCAGGCCGGTCATGTTGGCCTTGACGTAGACCCCGGCGCTGCCGACCACGGCCTCGGCGTCGGCGGCGGCCGCCTTGGCCTCCTCCAGCAGAACGCGCACGGGGTCCTGGGAGCCGTCGCCGGCGCCGGCGGCGTAGGCCTTGAACTTGCGGCTGCCGGCCCCGACGGTGAGGGTAAACTTATCGCCGACGACGAAATCGGCGGCCCCGTCGTTGACGGTGAATGCCAGGTGGTCGTTGGCGTAGGCGGTGCCGACCGCGGCGTCGTCCAGGCGCTCGCCGCTGGGGGTCAACACTTTGAAAACGCCTCCGTTGGCGGCCGCAGTGATGCACTCCAGCACGTAATCGCCGATCTTGGTTTTGGCCTTCAGGGCCGCGCCGGTTACGGTGCCGTTGCCGGTGTTGCCGCCGTCGGGAGTGACCGCGCCCAGGGCCTTGGTGATCCGGCCGAGGATGGTCCCCTTGAGCAGGTCGGCGCCGGCGGCGATGATCTCCTTTTTCTGTACCGGCCCGTAGCTGTCGTCGGCGACATAGGCCTTGTCGTCAAGCGTGTACTCGGTGGTCATGATTGAGCCTCCATGGAAGGTTGTTTAAGTGAGGAAAAGGCCGGCCGGGCTATTCGTCATCAGCCCCATTGACGTAGGCCGCCATCTGCTTGGCCGCTTTCATGTCCTCTTCGAATTCCGCATCCGCGCCGGTCTTCTCATCCTTGGGCCTGGCCATCTCCTTGAACAGCGGATGGCGGCCGAAGCCCTCCAGAAACTCGCGGAAGAAGGCGGCCGGGCTCTGCTTTTTGCCCTCGCAAAACTCGTACTCGCCGCCGGCCCCTTCCAGGGCGCCCATGAACTCGGCCAGGCCCTGTTCCTTCCAGGCGGGCAGGATCTTGCCGTCCTTGATGCCGGCCTCGATGAAGTCGCGGATCTCCTTGTCGCGGGTCTTTTTCTGCGACTCGGCAAACTCGGCGCCGCTCCGTTCGGCCTGCTCCTTGAACTTGACCGCATCGGCCTCGGCCGCCTCGCGCTTGCGGCGCTCTTCGGCCAACTTTTTTTCGAACTCTTCTTTGGTCATGTCGACCTCCTCGTTTAGGGGTTGTTCGTACTCGTGGCAATCTTCGCCCTCATCAAAAGCGAAATCCTTCAAACCCTTTACCGCCGGCGGCTGGGCGCCCAGAAACCCCACGTGGCGCAGGCTGCCGTCGGCGTAAAAGGATGCGCTGCGTTTTTTGTAACGGCCCGCCTCCACGATTTCGGCGAAGGCCGGTTCGACCTGCTTGAGCTTGGCCATCAGCACCCCGCCGACCCGCTTGAGCTTCTCCACCCAGCCGTAGGCCGGGCCGTTGCTCTTGGGGTGGCCGACCACCACCGGGGCCTCGTGATGTTCCGGGTTGTAGCTGGCCACCGCCGCATCCAGGTCGGCCTCGGTCCAGGTGCGCTGGCGCCCCTGGCTGTCGGTGTGGGTGCCGGCTCTGAAGATCTCGATCCATCCGTTCATGAGGTTTCCCTCCAATGTGGGGTCTCGGCCTCAAACCAAAACCGCATTAAAACTGCCTTTAAATTTCCGCGTGCTGCGTTCAAATCGAAAATACGTACTGGCCCCCCCCCTCGGAGTCGATCGCCCCTTACAGGCCAAATTCATTGACCGCTCACCGCCCGGGCGAGGTGATCGCGGATGATGTCCATGATCTCCCGCTTGTCGGCCGCTCCGATGCCCAGGTAGGGCCGCGCCGGGATCTGCACTTTACGGCCGCGGCCGGCCTTGCCGCCGAGCTGGTGGATCGCCCCGTAGGGCTTGTTGGTGCCGATGCGCAACGAGGTGGCGCCGACCTGGTAGCGGATCGAGCCGCGCAGCTCGTGGGTGTCGGTCAGGATCTTGCGGCGGGCCAGGTAGCGCTGAAAAGCGGCGGTGAGCGCCCCGCGCTTGGTGTGGGTGCGCTTGCCCCTTTTGCGATACCCCAGGTGGTAGGATCGCACCTGGAGGGGTTTCCAGGGCCGGCCGTCGGGGTCGCTTTCGGTGCGGAAGTGCTCCTCGGTGGCCCGCAGCAGATGCTCGCCGATCGCCTTCAGCGCCGGGGACAGATCACCGGTGCGGCGCTGCAGCCGCTGCAATGCCGCCCGGATTTCGGCGTCGTCGATTTTCACCTCGATCAATTCGTCCGCCACTTGCGATCCCCTTACCCCTGAGCTATATTGAATGTGCAGGCGCCGGCTGGGCCGTACCCCGATAGCCGGTTGCCGGGCGCTGCGGGCCGTGCGGGGCCCGAGAGCTCTACTTACTTGCCGTAGATCATCCGGCCTTTTCGCAGGTTGCCCGCCCCGGTCAGCCCGCCCCGAAACAGATCCCCGCTGACCCACGCCCCTTCCTGGATTTCCGCATACAGCCCCAGCACCCGGTTTTTGCCCACCCGAACGGCCTTGACGTATTTGCGCCGCACCGCCACCCGGCCGGAGATTTCGTTCTTGGCGAAGTTGACCCAGATCTCGTAGGGGTCCTCGATCAGCTCGCGGATGAACGGAAAGTACGCCTCGCGGCCGTCCTGGCGGCTGGCCTTGGCCAGGATGTGGTCGGTGATGGCCTGGGTGACCTGCACCTTATCGCCGAGCGGGTCGGTCATCACCGCCGCATCGGCGCCGACGGCCTCGCGCAGGGCGCCGCGCAGCGCCTCGGCGTCGCCTTTTTTGACCGGTGTTCCCAGCTGCGCCCTGGGCGATTCGACCGAAAGTTTTTCGGGCCGGCGGTACTTTCCCGGCCCCCAGGGCAGCAGATCCTGCCAGCGGCCCTGCTCCTCCATCAGCGCCGCGGCTTTGCTCTGCCCCCAGGCCGCTTCGCCGACGTTGTAATCCCAGCCCTTGTCGATGCCCTCTGGGGCACCGGTGAGCGGGTCGATCGGCGATTGCGGCGCGCTGTCCGGGCCGCTCTTGCCGGCGCGCTCCAGGTCGCGGGGCCCGGCGGAAAAGGCCTTGCACTTGCAGCCCCAGCCGTTGGGCGGGTAGTGGGTTTTCCACCAGGGGTCATCGGCCGCCAGGGTCAGCCCGTCCCAGGCCAGATGCAGCGGCCGCGGCCGGATCGAGTCGCCGTGGCGGTACAGCAGGTACGGATTCGTTTTCAAAAGATCGGGATCGGTCAGCTGCGCCCAGCGCCCGGCCTGGTAGGCGGTGCGGATGTTGGTGGCGTAGATCACCTCGCTGCGCCAGTTGCGGCTGCCGTTGTAGCTCCAGCCGTGCTTTTTGACGATGCGGTCGAAATCCTTGCGAAAGCTCTCCAGGGTCACGCCCTCGGCGATGGCCTTGTCCACCGCGGCCCGAAAATCGGCCAGCAGCTCGTCGCGGGCCGCCCCGGCGATCATGAACCCCTTGGCGTGCTGCTCTTTTTTCAGATCGTCCCAGCGCGCCGTGGGGATGTTGATCTTGCCCCGGAAGAAAGTCTCGGCTTCCTCAAAGGGGAGTTTGAAGACCGCTTCAATTGCCATTGGTAACCTCAAATCGGCCGGCCGCGTCGGCCAGGGTCAGAGCCTCGCTGACCAGCTCTCCCAGGGCGGCCGGGGTCATCTCGCCGTAGAGATCGAGCAGTCCATCGAGGATCTGCTCTAGGCTCTTGGCCTCGTTGACCAGTTTTTTAAGGGGTTCGATCATGGCCTCTGAGGCCGCAAGAGAGGCCTTCCCGAGCCGGTCGGCGAGCCGGTCGGCGGTATCGGGGGTCACCCCTTCGGCGAACGAGCTCCGGCAGTGCGGGCACTCGCCGAACTCGGGCTTTTCCGGCTCGCGCCTCCCGCCTTCCGACGCCCCCTCCAGCTCAAAGTCATCCTCCTGCAGATTGTAGGTGCGCACGTAGTAGCCCTTTTTGAACTTGACCCCGGTCTCCTTGAGGGTCTTGTCCCGCTCGGCGGTCTCCTTTTTGGGATCGTCCTCCTCGTGCCAGGTGAAGTTTGGGGTCGGAACGCCCGGCGCGTTGACCTGGCCGTAGAGCCAGGCGATCTCTTCCATGGCGGTCTTGACCAGCTTCTGGTCGCCGTCGCGGAAATCCTCGAGCACCTCGTCGTGGGTCTTGCTGGCCGCGTAGCTGCCCGTGTCGCCGACCTCGGCGGTCAGGGTCTGACCCATGATCACCTTGCTCATCTCGGCGTCCATGGCCTCTTTCAGGCCGCTGTGGATATCGGCCTTGCCGCTGCCCTTGGATTCGAGAACCTCCACCGTGCCGCCCTGGGGGATGACGGCCACCGCGTCGCGCACCATGGCGGCGAGCCGGCCGAGCATCTCCTGCTGCTCGGAAAGCGGTGCGCCCGTGCGGTATTTGCCCACCAGAAAGGGCATGCCGTACTTTTCCGCCAGGGTGACCCAGAACTTGATGCCGCCCTTCTTGAACACCGACGGCCAGAAGCAGCGCGAGAGCAGCCGCAGCCCGTAGGGGTTGTCGTAGGTGGGAAAATGCCGGGCAATGACGAATTTGCCGAAAGGCAGCTCTTCGCCCTCCCAGAGATTGTTCTGGCTGACGAACCTGGGGGCGTTCTGCTCGTCGAAGCCGAACCAGCGCGCCGGCTTGACCTCCAGGTCCTTGATCCGCACCCGACCCTGGCCGGGCGCCCACTTGAGCTCGACCGGGGTCATGCCGTAGAGCGGCGCATCGAGGATGCCGGACACCAGGTGGTACAGGTCGACCCGTTCCAGGTCCTCGACCAGCTGGTCGCGCAGCTTGGTCGCCGCCGCCGAGGGCTTTTCGCCCTTGAGGCTGCCGGGCTCGAACTGAAATTCCTTTTTCAGCGTGCCGAGCTTGCGGGTCTGGATGACGCTGCAAAGGTGGCCGTCGGCGGTCAGGCTCTCCAAGATCTCGGCGCCGTCGCCGAGCTTGCGCAGGATCGGATCGGGATCAGGCAGTAGCCCCATCATCCCGGTCCAGTCCCAGGCGGCCTGGCGGCTGGCGATCTCCTCGGTGAGCCGGGAACGGTCGACGGCTTCGGCGAAGTCGAGGTATTTGTTCGGTGTCAGCCACAGGCCGTTGGTCATGTCAGTACCCCTGCATCATCGAGACGCTCTCGCGGGGAGCCCCGGAGAGAAAGTTGGTGTCTTCGGCCCCGCTGCCGGCCGCCTCGATCGCCAGCGCCAGCGCCCAGAAGCGGTCGGCGTGGCCGTTCTCGCTGCGTTCGGCGGTGAAGCGGATGTTGCCGGCGGCGGTGGTCTCCTTGGTGACGGCGCGCAGGTCGGCTCGGATCTCCGGCTTGTAGGGGATGCGCAGCTTTTTGTCTTCCATTTTTCCGCGCACCGGGTAGGCGAGGGCCTCTTTCACCCGAGGTGTGAAGGTCACGCACTCGATGCGGTACTCGCCGAACTGTTGCTGCGCGTCGTCCCCCCAGCCGATCCCAAGGCCGGTATAGTCGAGGCAGCAGCGCTCCAGGTGGGCCAGAATCGGCCAGAGCACTTTCTCCTGGTCGGGCTTGCTCATATTCTTCAGCTCGATAACCTGCCGGGTATAGAGCACGTCGCCGAGCAGCTCCAGCACCCAGAGGACGGTCAGGTCCTTCTTGCGGCCAATGTCCAGGCCGGCGAACAGGCGCCTCTCGGGCCGGGCCTGGCCGCAGTCGATCTCCCAGGTCTCGCCATGACCGTACTCGCAGCCGGCAATCAGGTCGTATTCCAGAAAGGCGCTGGCGTCGTCGGCCGGAACGCACATGTACTCCTGCTGGAACGACTCCTCGTCGGCGCAGCCGCTCTTGATGAAGTCGAAATAGGCCGCCTCGTCCATCGCCATGACTTCGTGGTCGGCGGGCAAGGACTGCTGCAGCTTGTAGAGAAAACCCTGGTCGAGGGCGTCCTGGAGGGTGACCCGATGCAGGCTGATCTTCTTCGGGTTGCCGTGCTCGCGGATCTCGCGGATCAGCAGGTTGAAGAAGTTGGCGCTGCCGCGGTGGGTGCTGATCACCTCCATGTTGCCGCCCCAGGTGATGCCCGGATAGGCGATGCTCCAGAGCTTGCGCGGATCGGGATGCAGAGCGAACTCGTCGAGGATACGCCCGCCGCGCTTGCCGGCCTGGGCGTCGGGGTTGGAGCTCATCGAGTGGATGCGCCGGCCGTTGGCGAAGTGCAGCACGTAGGCGCTGATCTTGCGCTCTTCGTCGATGACCCGCTCGCCCAGGTCCTCGGCGGCCAGCTGCAGCACCTTCGCGAACATCTTGCAGTCCTCGATGACCAGGCGCGCCTGCAGATCGTCGCGGCTGGAGATCCACTGATCCCACTTGGCGCCAGCCTCGGAGGTGCGCTCGTCGGCGGCGTAGGCCGTGCTCCACGAAAGACCGATCTGCCGGGCTTTCTCCATCAGCTTCAGGCGCGAGCGATCGACGATCCAGCGCTCCTGGTAGGGGAGAAAGAGGCCGTCCGGATTGACCGGCTTGATCTTGGCGGCGCCTTGTTTCACGCGGACATCCTCAGCACATCGCGCCGGATCCGGGCGATGGTATCGGGGGTAACGCCGGCCTCGCGGGCGGTCTCGCCGACCGCGGCGGCAGCGTCTTCCAGAGCCTGCTTGCGGATCTCCCGCTCGCGCTCGACGTTCAGATTCGCCGCCTTTTCCAACCGCATGGTGGTCAGGGCCAGGTCCTTGAGCATGCCGACCACCGCCGGGGCGCTCTCCTCGTCGAGAGAGCCCTGCTGCATGAACAGGGTCACGTCGAAACTGAGGGTGCGCAAAATTTCGTTGATCAGATTGCCGACCTTGCCCTGGGGCGCGGCGCCGAGCTTGTCGATCCACCGATCAGCGACCTCGCGCGACTGGCGCAGCCGCTCGCCGACCTCGCGCATCTGCAGGTCGTAGCGGTTGACGGCGCTTTTGCTGACCTTTTCGGGGCAGGCCGGATCGAGCACGTCCGGATCGCCGGCGGCCCGCAGGTCGGCCAGGATCGCGTTGACCCGGTCGACGGCTTCGAGCTGGGTGATGCGCGGGTTATCGAGCATTGCCTGCAGCTGCTTGCGGACCCCGGCCGGCAGCAGGTCGACGCTGGAAGGTTGGCGGCGTTTGCGGCCCATCGGCTATCCCCTCGGCCGCGGGCGCTTGACGCCGTCGACCCGGGCGGCTCCGCTGGCCACATCGGCCCCGCGGCTGGTGAGCCGGGCGACCAGCACGCCGACCACGTCCTGGATGCTGACCAGGCCCTGCTCCTCGAGCCAGCGCAGTTCGGTGCGTACCCGGTCGCGGCTGCAGGTGTGGCCGAACTGCCCCAGCACCGACTGAAGCACCGATTCATTCATGGCGTAACCGGCGTCTTCGGCCAGGGTGCGAAGAATCACCAGGCGGATATCGGCAATGACGATGTCGGCGTAGCTCATTTTTTACTCCCCTGGTTGATCAGAAACTCGTTCATCAGATCCACGGCCCGCCTCAGTCCGGTGACCCCGCCGGCGATCTCGTGCAAATCGCCGTGCAGCTCTTCGATGCGGCTGTTCAGGCGGTTGATATCGTCGCGGCTGGGCATGTGCTTGATTTCCAGTTCGGTCACGGTGACCCGGTCTGCGATCTTGTCGAGCCGCTCGTCAAACTCACCTTCTACGCGGTCGATGCGACTGTTGGTGGCCTTGTGCTTGTTGATCAGCCAGACATAAATGGCGATGCCGAGGGTGCCGGCGACTTGAAAAAAATCGAACCAGAAGCGCCAGGCGGTGTAGTCGATCTGCACTTACTTCCTCCCCTCGATCCATTCCAGTTTGCGCTGGCAGGCAATACAGCGGGTGCAGCCCGGGCGGGCCTTGCGCCTGGCCTCGGGGATCGCCTCGCCGCAGTCTTCACAGTCGGTCCGGCCCGGGCCGGTGGACTGTCGGCGGCGCCAGGCCTCCAGGGCGTCGGCCTGCAGTTGCTCGTTAACACCCTGGGCCCGGTCGATATCGTCGGGCACGGCTACAACCCGAGGCGTGCGTCGGCGCGGGCGGCCGCCTGCTCGATGGCGGCATCGGCTGCGGCATCGAAGCCCGGGCCGAAGAGGGCGGATCGGGTGCTGCGGATCTCGGCGCTCTGGTAGATCCAGCCCATCACCCGGGCCACCACCACGGCGGCCTCTTCCGGGGTCTCGATGCCGCTGTTTTTCAGGTAGATCTCGGCCTCTTCGCGCACCGCCCGGATCAGCACCGCGACCAGCTCCCGCTCTTCGAGGCTGAGCCGATTCCAGGGGATCTGGGTGGTGACGTAGCTCTCCAGCATCCCCAGGGTGGCCTGGTCGCTCTCGTCGATCAGGGCGATGGCGTTGCCGGCGATCTGGCGGGCCGGCTCGACCCAGTCGGGATGCTCGTCGAGCACCCGGCCCACCGCGGCGCGAATCGCCAGCTCGGTGAGCACCGGCCGCTCCTTGGCGGCGCCGAGCAGGGCACAGCCGGAGAGCAGCGGGGCGGCACTCAGCCCGGCAGTCAACAGAAGCAGCAGCATGCCCAGGCCGCTAAGCTTGACCTTTTTCCAGTCGATCGGCTGCCCGGTGATCATGCGCAGGCCCAGGTTGACCGCGGCCAGGCCGATGGCCTGATACTGCGGCGGGACCAGGTAGCCGTATTCGGACTGCAGCACCAGCGCGGCAACCCCCAGCACGTTGGCCCAGAGCGTTTTTGACAGCAGCGGGTTCTTACCCATGGGGTCCTCCTCAAATGGCGGCCGCGCTTGCGCGCCGAAGCGCTACAGCGCGCAGGCTGAGGCCGCGGTGATCAGATGCGTTCCGGGGTTTTTCCCCGTCCAGAAGGCCGGCCCGCCAAACAGCCGAACCGCCTCGTAATAGGTTCGCGCCCGCCGGCGGCGCAGCCAGCGCAGCACCCACCAGCCGCCGGCGGCGTCGATGAGGCGCAGCAGGTTGTTGAGAAACACCCGGTCGGCCTCGGCTTTATCCTCGATGGTCTGGCCGGCCGCGTACATCCAGTCGTGAATGTTGCAGGCCGGGGCCACGTCGAGGCCGTACAGGGTGTCGGGTACCAGATCGGCCAACCAGCCGCCGGGGCCGCAGCCGTTGACCGCGATCCGCCGCACTTCGGGGGCGGCCTCCACGTAGCTGGCCGGAGCGAAGAGGAGTGCTTGTCCGACGCGTTGGCGGGCGGTGGCGCGCATGCTCACCTCCCCAGGTACGGGGCCAGGCACAGGGCGGCGCCGGCGAAAAACAAAGCCAGGTACAGCAACCAGCGGCGGATCATCGCGACCCTCCCAACCAGAGCACCCCCTGGGGATGCTCGCCTTCGGCCAGGTCGAGATGGACCCAGCCGGAATAGATGCCCATGCGCCTGAAGCCGGCGTGCATGGCCAGATCGACCAGCTTGTGGCGCAGGCCGCTGGTCTCGCAGCGGACGTCGACGGCCAGGCCCGAGAGGTGGGCGCTGTTGGGGGCGCCGCCGACGGCGGCGTTGTGCTTGCGGCAACGCACCCCGGAGGTGATGACCAGGGGGCCGGTCACGTCGCGGAACATCTGCAGCTGCATCACCAGGCGCGGCTCGATGTGATCGGCCCCGCATCCGCACTTGCAGGCGAATTCGCTGCGGTTGAAATTCTTGGTCAGATCGCCCATGGCCTGAGAGCTCCGGGCAGGCACGGGGGCCTGCCCCTACGGGGTTAGCCGACCTGGCGGCCGGCTTGTCAGCGGGGCGGGCGGCCCTAGGAACCGACCCGCCCCTTCTCGCGGGGTGTTTATGGTCGGGGCCCGGGCTGGCCGGGCCCCCTGCTTACTCGGGGCTTCTGGTGGCCCCTCTTGGAATCAGTATTAAGGGTGGGGCCGGGAGGGTCTGGGGCTCCCGGCCCCGGTTCAGGAGGTGCCGTGATGGCTACGGGTATAGAATAGGAAGAAAGGGGAAGGAACTACAGGAAAGGGCTTTAGAAAATAAAAAACCCCTCCCGGGGCGGGAAGGGCATAATGAAAGATGCTTCAGATCAGTTCAGGATGTTTTCTCATCTTGAGATTTCCATCTGTCAAACCAATCAGACAAATTCAATACTGCAAGAGCCGCTGCGATGGCTGTTAGAATTGAATACAAAAAACATAGGAACCCAAACCAGGCAAAAATACCATCATTAATTTGCCAGGCATCTCCAATTACAGCGATCAAAATTGCAACTACTTGAACAACAATGAAGTGAATAAAGGCTCCGCTTAAAACCATAAAGGGTGAGGGGGTCCCGTCTTCACATTCTCCAGAAATGAGCTCCTGAATCAGTGAGGGGCCAGTTT
>NPIE01005169.1_pt1 | contig 28454 bp, 29 predicted proteins | sample 8637661 | NCBI WGS metagenome assembly NPIE01 (sample SAMN07420842, study PRJNA396082) | bioreactor metagenome | isolation source: sample BA12 brine-fed electro-methanogenic bioreactor BA | place: Japan: Kochi | collected 2016-12-09 | reverse complement strand
AGGTCGTTGCCAGGCTGTCTTTCTAAAATAACTAATGAATTCCTGATAGATTATCAGGAATTTTTTTGCGTTAAAAAAGACTAGATTTAGAGAGTTGCTGAAAAAGCATATGATTATTTATACCACTATAATGAGTTGTATACCATATATGATGAACTACCAGAAGATTTAACATTAGATAACGCAATTAAAACACTTTAAGAGTTAATTCAGAAACGATATCTTTCAATGCCAGGGTATGAAATACCAGAGGAAGAAGTATATGATAGAAATCGTAATCCTAGATGGTTATGTACAGCTACTATTAACAGTCACGGGTTGGAAGAAGCATATGCTTTATCAAAAAAGCAGTAATAAATATTCTGCTTATCTTTGTATTTGTAACATCTGTGGTCTAGACGACAGATACGAGAATGAAGAAATATAAAACTATATAGTTGTAAACTACTTAGAAAGTCTATGAGAAAACAAAACCTTTAAAACAAAACTCAAATACATAAAGGCTCTTAAAGAAGTACAAAATCTTATTTACACATAATTATTGACAATATCCTTAAAAAATAAGTATATCTTTTCTTAGTTGGAAATTATATTATATATGTTTTTAGTAAAATCTATATAAAAACAATAGTGATAAGGCACCCTTTTTTAGCCAAATTTTCTTTCTATTACATCAAAAGGTATATTTTATATAATCAAAAACCCCTTTTTCATAAAAGGGGCTTTTGCACTTAAAGCTTTTGATTGAGTTGAGGTTCCGTTACAATGGATCTATTATCTCCCAATGAAGAGGTCCTATATATTGCCCATAATAGTTTTGATTATATTTAAATGTAACTTTTGCCATATATTGACCTACCTCTGACTTCTGATTGTCGATATACTGTTCTTCTTCTAATCCACCAGGTAAAGGGTGGTTTAACCATACTGAGTGGTCATGACCAACATTTGCATAACCATTATGCCATGTTTGGTATGTAAAAGGACCTGGATAATCCCACGTTACAGATGACATATCAAACATTGCTTTCTTTATTGTCCAATTGAGTGGTGCTATGAAAGGTTCGTTATAATTAACATGATCGTACCCGGTAAAAGACGCAGATGCAACATAATTTCCTGCATTTGAAGCATAATTATTAATTAGGCACGCTGATAGTCCTGTGTTTCCAAGATTCAAATCCACAAACCAATGATGTGGGTGAGGGATCTGGTTTTGATCATAAGTACAATCATATGTAAAAGGACCTGAATAATTCCACGTTACATCAGCCATATTAATGTTAGCTTTGTTTATCGTCCAAGAAAGATTGGGAACAAGTGGTTCGTTGTAATTTAAGAATTCATAATTGGTAATGACTGCACTTGCAATGTAATGACCTGCGTCGGTTTTATTATTATTAGAATAAATGACATTCCAATTGAGTGTATTTTGAACTAAAAGCACAGTATAAGTAGTTGCAGTATAAGTGAAGGGGATTGTATAATCCCATTGTAGTAATGAAGGAGAATAATCAGCTTTTTTTATTGTCCAAGAAAGGTTGGGGAAGATTGGTTCATTGTAATTGAGATAATCATAAGAATTTGAACCAAAGATTGCTTTCGCATAATAGTTTCCCGCATTTGACTTACAATTGTCAATGTAAGTAACATTGCTACTAATAATCTGTGGTGGGAGATCTTGTATCTGCACGGTGTACACTTCAGGGTAGTTGTTACTATCAAGTTTATATGTATATGGAACGGCATAATTCCATGACGCATCTGACATATCAAAGTCAGCTTTTTTTATTGTCCAAGAAAGCTTGGGAACGATCGGCTCATTATAATTCGTAACATCATAATTAAAGCTTGCTTGAGCAAAATAGGTACCAGCATTGCTTTCTATATTATCAATGTAGGCAACCTGATTAATAGTTAAACCTGTTGGTAAAGTTGCTGGTAATAAGGTCACTGTCCGTATTATAGCCAAACCGTTAGAACTTATTTCATATGTAAATGGTGTTGTATAATCCCATTTTACATCGCTCATATTATAGTTTGCTTTTTTGATTCTCCAATGAAGTGAAAACTCAGAAGGTTGATAGTAATTATGATCATCATAATCATCAAAAACTGCTGTTGCTACATAATGTCCTGCTTCGGTTTTTTTATTACTTCCGTTGTAAAAAGCAAACACTCCTGACGGAAGGTTAAGTAATTCTACTTTTTTTTGTTGATTATCAAATGTAAAATCGCCTTGATAATCCCATATGACACCTGCCATGTTATAAAATGCTTTCTTAATTTCAAAATCACAAGTTGCTATTTGTGCATTATATGTTTGTGTTTTTGCACTCGTTGCTAGCACTGTATATTCTCCAACATTAGTAGGGGCTATTTTTGAATAAGTCATGTTGGAGGATCCCTTAGCTTTGAACATATAGTTTACATTACCATTACTAAGATTGTTGATAACAAGAATATTTGATGGTGAAATACTATATGGCGTAGCATCAAATACCTTGTTTTTTGCTTTAATAGCTAAAATATTTGTTGCTAAATTAAGAGACATAGGAATCACAGTGGGATCTCGATTTAAATCTGGGTTTTCATGAAAATCATAATTATGTTTATTCAACTTTGATTCTTTCTGTAAATCACTTACTTTTACTTTCGTATTAAGATTTTTTTTGGATTTTTCCATTTTTCTAATTTCCTCTCTTATTCTTTTACTTATAGAGTTTATCTTTCGGCTGCAACAAATCTTTAGTCTCAAAAATATAAAAAAACAAAGATTTCAATATTCTTCTTCGCAATTAATAAATTCATCAAATATTTATATTTTCAGCATCTTTGCCTTCTTCCACAACTAATTTTAGCACATAAAAATACTATTGTATATACTTAAAAGGAATTTAGCATTTGCAAAAAGAGAAAATAATGCTAAAGAGTAATATAAGCAATTTTCAGTAGATAGAGTGTGGTTATTTAAGGTGATAATCTAACAGATGTTTATATCACTGTTTTATGGCATTAACTAAGGAATGAAAAATATTACAAATAATCCCATAACTACTATTCCAATTCATAGAAAGAAAAGGCTGTTAAGGTGTTCATACCAAAAAGTATTACTTAGACGATTTCAATAATCAAACTAGAAGGTTATCAAAGTAGTAGAAGTCTAAGATTTATGTAAAAAGGAGTAATTTTTTTAATATATTTTTTTACTTTATATGTATAATGTGTAAAAAGGTTTGACATATTATACAACAAATTGTAAAATAAGATTGAGAGGTGATATCGATGGCAAAAGAAAAAATGGTCACACTGGCAAAATTAATGTCTAAATTTGGTATTAAGGCAGCTGAATTATCTGAATTATTCGGTGTTACTAGACAGACTATTTATAACAATCGAGAGAAGAATCTAATTAACTTAACAAAAGAAAATCAAAATAGAGTATGTGAATTGTGTTCTGTGACATCAACATTAGAAGTTGTAAAATTTTACAATGAAGCTGTTGCAGCAGATGGTAAAGCTCTGTTAAAAAAAAATATGGCTTTACTACTTCAAGGAAAAAAAACTACAAGTACAACACCCAACGTTGGTAAAACCATTGAATTAACAGCGAGTGTATCAGAAGAGTATTGCAGATTATTGGAAAAGTTATTGAAAGATCGCTTAGCAAAAGGTGATGATTTCGATTTACTAAAACTTATTAGTAATCGTTAATCATAGATATTAATTTGAAAGGAGGTTAAAAACATGGCAAAAAGTGGAAGTAGAGCGTCAGCGAATCAAAGATCTAATTCAATGAATCCAAACAACAGCGCAAACAGAGCTTCAGCGAATAACAGATCAAATACGTTTAATCCAACAAGTTCAACACACAAAGCAGCAGGGGACAATAAATCCAACCAGGGTAATCCAACCCACAAATCATCGAAAGGATAGGAAAATGAGAAAAAAGGTAATAAAAAAAGCAATTAAAAACCGCTTGGCAGCAGATTAATAATTACTTTACTTAATTTTATCATATCGATAGAAATAAGTCCACTATTACCTTTCTTCGGAAAGGAGAATGATATGAACATAGATAATTTTTGGTTAGAAACCTTTGGAGATGTTGAATATGCATATGATTTTGCAGGATTTAGAATCAAAAGAAGTGAGTATAACAATAGAAACAGTGTCTATGGTTGGAATGTTGATCATTTGATTCCTTTATCAAAGAATGGATTAAATAGTAAATGCAATAAAGTTATTGCAAGCATTATAGCAAATAATCAAAAAGCTGACAAAACATCATTTGTAATTGAATATAATGATGTTAAAGAGTATTATCAGATTCAAAAGATAGGAAATAATCCAACTAGGGGAACCGTGATTATATTACAAGATGCAGATTATCCAAACGATATTGTATGGCTTGCTGAAGGAGCATGATAACATTAGAAGACCTACTTTTTAGAAGCCACTGAAAAAGTCTATGAGAACTCATAGGCTTTTTTGTTAGGTTCTAATTACGTTAGAAAAATATTAAAAAACGACTTATATCGCTATATATAGACCTAAAATAGATATTTTGTGGTATAATATAAGAGTAGGCGGTGGTATTATGTTAAAATCACAAAATCAAATGAAATTAAGTGAATATTCTTCGCTTTATGATATTTTAATATCTAATGATAATGAGTTAAGAGAAATAAATAAACTCATTGATTTTGAATTTGTCTATGAAGAGCTTAAAGATAAATATAGTTTTACAATGGGAAGAAGAGCTATCAATCCAATAGTAATGTTTAAATATTTATTGCTAAAAGCTCTTTATCCAGTGAGTGATAAAGGATTAGTTAAGCGTGCCTTTACTGATATGTCTTACAAGTTTTTTTAGGATTAAATCCAGAAGATTCAGTGATTGATTCTACATCATTAACTAAATTCAGAAGACAAAGATTAAAAGATACAAATATATTAGATTTACTCATAGGGAAACAGTTAAAATAGCTATAGAAAAAGAACTATTAAATAGTAAAACAATTATTATTGATTTCACACACACTAACGCAAGATATAATCATAAATCACCACATCAAAGATTGCAGGAAATATCGAATGATTTAAGAATAGATGTCTATAAAATAGATGAATCGTATAAAGAGAAAAACTAAAAAAAACAAAAAACAGAACTACTGAATTGTTAGATGAAGAAATGTCATATACAATAAAACTTTGTGAAATATTATGAAAAGATGAACGTTTGATGTTTTATAACCATATTAGAGAAGGTGTTGATTATTTATAATAAATCATTATGATCAAATGTATGAATTAGAATTATCTAAAGATGAAGATGCTAAAATTGGCCATAAAAAAGCTGACACACATTTCTTAGGATATAAAACTCACATTGCGATAAGTGACGAAAGGATTATCACAGCTGCGACGATTACTTCAGGTGAAAAACATGATGGGAAAGAATTATGAAATTATTAGGTTGATTCTTTATGTTTTTTCTTGAATTGACAAAAATCCATAAAAAAAGAGATGAAATTTCAATATCGAATATTATCTCTTTTTTTTAATGTTCTAATTTTTCAGTGATTTTAGATTTAGGCTTTCTTAGTTCAAACATATTATCCAATTGAAGTTTTGTTTCTTCCTGTTTGCTTTGATTGGTACATCAATTTATCAGCTCGAGCAATGGTATCTTCGTACGTTTCACCTTCTTGATAAATGGTTCCACCAATTGATATTGTCACACTAATAGCTTGATTATTCGAACGATAATTTGAATTCCTAACAAGAATTCTTATTCTTTCGGCAATACTTAATAAAGCATTTGCGTCTACGTTTTTTATGACAGCGACAAATTCCTCGCCACCCCATCGGCCAACATAGTCTTCCGGTCTTAAACTAGCTTTAATGGTATTCGCTACTGTAATTAATACCTTATCACCAACAGTATGACCATATTGATCATTAACATTTTTAAAGAAGTCGATATCAAAGAAAAGAATTCCAAACTCAATTCTAAACTCATTATGTTCGCTTACGAGATTAAGTAATTGAAAATCCAAATATCTTCGATTATAAATTCCTGTTAAAGGATCTAATTCAAGCAGTTTCTTGAGTTCGCGGTTTTCATCAAAACTACTCTTTTGATAAGTTGAATCGGTAAACACTTCAACTGCAGCAGTAATATTGCCAAACTCATCAAACAAAGGAATGGTTTTAACAGAAACTGGAACTCTATGTCCCAACTTATGTTGTAAGTACACGTAGTTTTCGTTGATATTACCTGTCTGTAAAGTATCTAGTAAAGGGCAACCATCAAAACATAATTTTTTTCCAGATTCATCGACATGTTGAAGGATATTGTGATAGCAATGACTGTTTACTACTTCCAAAGCACTATAACCAGTGATCTTTTCACTTCCAGAATTCCAAAAAACTATTTTCCTTTTCTTATCCACTATATAAACGCCTTCATAGAGGTTGCTCATAAATGTGTTCGAATCATAATTATACATCAGCTCAAATCCTTTCATATAGCAGATACTTTCTAGATACTAATTATTATTAATTAGCTTGTTCCTGTTTAGACTCAATACCACATGGGTTACTAAGAATACTACCCCAATCAGTATGAAAAAGCCAAAAATCATTGAAAAAACATACAATGGTTTGGAATAATCAAGTAAAAAACTCAAAGGCGAGCCTGTCCCTTTATTCAACAACATAAAATCTTTATCTAACAATTGATTCACCATCATTGCGACTGAAGCGAAGATAAGTCCCATAAAGATAGTTTTTGGATAATCTTCTTTTTTAAAGACATATAAACGTGACCTTAATAAAAAGATGGAAGAAAATATCATTAAACCATGAAACAAGAATGATATAATCGGCAAAATATTGGCTTTTAATGGAAACCAATTTAATTCATCACCAATAATATTTGTTGGCATAGCTAAAGCAATGATTCCCGCAATGAGAATAATGGAATAAGCGCTTGGCATGACATATTTTTGGACAAAATTATTTTTCCTAAAGAAATATATCAATGGGTATAAATATAATGGTAACGAACAGAGATGAAATGGTAAATGGTTTAGTGGATAGGCTTTATCTTGATAGATAATATATCCGAGTTTTAGCGCTTCTAGTAAATAGAATAATACTAAAAAGACACCAATAACCTTATACACATTTAAATCTTTCTTGTGATTCAATACATTAGCAAAAAAAACAAATAGTAAAGCAATAGCAATCAAACCGATTGTATGCTTATCGCCAAAAATCGGCGCGTAAAAAAAATACATTTTATAACACTCTCCCTTTCCCTGGGTAAAATTATAACATTTTTTCACATTTTTTCAATTGTTTTTTCTATATGTATTCAAGAACTTAAAGAATAATGATATAATAAATTATTAGAGATTCGGCGTTCTTGAACCAGATATTGCTGGTTTATTGAGTCTATTGGAGCAAATTATGGAGAAAATGGTTTTTGTATACACTTTTGCGTTTTTAGTGCTTTTGGTAATATTAATCAGTTTGCAAAATCCGAAACAAACAAGGAATTTTGGACATAAACTTTTTAAATCAGTTGTATTCTTTACCATGTTAATGATCCTTATTGACATTGGCCATGAATACATAAATGGAGTTTCTGGGAGTTTTGCAAGACTAGCGTTGTATTTATTGTCATTTTTTATCTATGCCCTTCCATCATTTATTGCTTTAATCTGGTTTTACTATGTTCATCAATTGGTTTATTATCGAAAACCAAGAAAGGGAATTGGTTCTTTATTATTATTAATACCAATGGTTCTAAACATTATTATTTCATTCGCTAGTGTTTTTTGGCCACTGTATTTTGATATTAATAATAACAATGTTTATTCAAGGGGTAACATTTATTTCTTGTCGATCGTTATGCAGTACTCTTACTTAATCGCAGCTATTTTTATGGTAGCCCTTAACCGAAAAAAATTAATAGATGATAAATTTTATCCATTAGCCTTTTTTGCGATATTACCAATGATTGGTGGTTTAATTCAAGCTTTTAATTATGGTCTTCTATTAATTTGGCCTTTCTTATCATTTTCTATTTATATCGCTTTTGTTTTTATTCAGTCTAGAGTTATCTCCACTGATTATTTAACTGGTTTAATGAATAAAGGAGCTTTTGAAAACTATATTGAAAACCTAAAACTTACCAACAAAAAGAATCAAAAACTAGCAGCGGTAGTGATGGATTTAGATGGTTTAAAATCCATTAATGACAATTTTGGGCACCACATTGGTGACGAAGCCTTACAAAGCTTCGCTAAAACGATTACTCAAAGTTTTAATAAAAAAGACTATGTTGCCAGATTCGGTGGTGATGAGTTTGTCTTAGTAACATATGTGAATTCCCTTCAAGAGTTAGAAAAAAGCAATCAGTTATTAACAAAAAATATAAAGTCCTTAAATGAAGAAGCGGGATTGCCAGTAAAGCTTAATTATAGTCTTGGTTATGATTTGTATGATGAAAAGATTGATTCAACTGTAAAGCAATTTTTAGAAAGAATAGATCAATTAATGTATCAAAATAAAGAGATAAAAGGCAGGTAAATCTTTTAAAAGTAAAGAAGGTAATTTATATGAAAGAAAAACGCGTTCATGAATTACTTGATGAATTAGTAAAAACTCAGTTAGAAGCTAGAGGTATTACTAATAAGAAAACACTTGATGTATTTAAAAAAGTTTATAGACACAAATTTGTTAGTAAAAAACTAGCAAATGTTGCTTATGCCGACCACCCGTTAGATATCGGTTATAATCAAACAATCTCTCAACCATATATTGTTGCATTGATGATTGATAGTGCTAATATTCAACCGAGTGATCGAATCTTAGAAATAGGGACAGGTTCTGGATATCAGACAGCTTTAATTGCTGAAATGGCAAAAGAGGTTTTCACTTTAGAGATAAAGGCGCCTTTACAGGAAAATGCAAAAAAGGTTCTTGATAAATTGGGATATAAGAATATTAAATATAAAATAGGCAATGGTTATTTTGGTTGGAGTGAGTATGCACCTTATGACAAGATTATTGTTTCCGCCGCTGCTTATTATTTACCGAATTATCTAGTTGACCAACTTAAGGATGATGGCAAACTCATAATTCCTTTAGATACAAAATCTTGGCAGGAATTATTTGTCATTACTAAGGAACGATTTGGTTTAAAAAGAGAAAAACTCTGTTCTTGCCGGTTTGTGCCTTTAGTAGAAAAATAACTTTAGACTTTAGATAAAAAAACAGGAGATTCGTATGGTCAGTTCATTTAGTATTATCGCTATGATTTTTAGTGCTTTATTAGCTTTAATGTTTCCACTCGTTCTTGGATTCTTTTTAAGAAGAAAATACAATTATGTTAGTTTGGCTTTTGTAGTTGGGGGATTATCATTTTTTGTACTTCAGGTTTTAATTCGGATGCCCCTTTTGCTAAATAGTGTTGTAATAGATAGTCTTTCTAAGTTGCCAACCATAGTTTATTTTATTGTTTTAGCCTTGACTGCTGGTTTATTTGAAACTGTTGGTAGGATTTTGTCAATGAAATACCTGATGAAGAAAAACCGAGATTTTAATACTGGAATAGCTCACGGTATTGGTCATGGTGGAATCGAAGCGGTTGTTTTAGTTACCTTAACTTATGTAAATTATGTGGTTTATGCTTTTATGATCAATAATGGGCTTTTTCAAGCTTTGATAGACTCTAATATTGGAGGAGCTCAAGATCAACTTGTTATGATTAGAGAGGTTTTACTCTATACGGATTCCTATATCTTTATCTTGGCTGGAATTGAAAGAGTTTTAGCGATAATCTTACATATTGGTCTAAGTGTTTTAGTAATGTATGGAATTTGTAGTAAGAAGAAAAGTTATTTTCTAATTGTTTTAGGAATCCATTTTTTAGTAGATTTTATCGTAGTTATATTAGCTCATTATCTAGATAGTCTAATCTGGGCAGAAGCATTCATGCTTTTAGTCGCAATTGGAATATTTTATCTAGTTAAGATATATAAGGAAAAATTTACATTATTAAAAACAGAAATTTTAGAATAGGAGGAAGGATTTTTGAAAAAACTATATTACTTTGCGTTTATTTATCTAGGATTAGGTCTTTTGTTTGGGGTATTTTACCGGGAGTTCACTGTTTATCATGAATTTACTGGTAATACACAATTAGCTGTATTGCATACTCATACCTTAGTTCTAGGAATGCTATTCTTTTTACTTTTATTGGTTTTTGAGCGTTTGTTTCAATTATCTGAGTATAAAAGATTTAACCTTTGGTTAATCATTTATAATATTGGGTTTGGCGGATTATTATTAACAATGTTGATTAGAGGTATTGGTCAAGTAGTTGGATGGGAGTTAGCTGGGTTCAATCATATTGCTGGTTTATTTCATACAATACTTGGGGTTGCTTTTGTTTGGTTTTTTATCGTTTTGGGAAAGAAAATCTCAAGTTAAATTCAGGAATTTGCAAGCAATTTTTCTATGATTAGTTAAAGAGTTAATTAATGAAAACAGTTACCTAAATTATGGAATCAAAAATCGAGTAAATATTATGTAAAAACATGATAATTTTACTTGATTTTTTTTATAAATAATATATAATAATAAAGGTTTGAAATTTGTGAAAGAGAAAAACTTGACACACCTAGACTAGTGGTGTATAATAATAACGCTTTAAAATATTGATATTCCTTAGGTTGCCCTGCAACCTTATAAAAATGAGACAAGCGCACCTCCCGGGTGTGTGGGTATGAAAGGAGGAATGTACATGCCAACTATAAACCAATTAATCAAAAAAGGTCGTCAAAATAAAACGAAGAAATCTAAAGCGCCGCAGTTGAATATTGGATACAATAGCTTACAGAAAAAATACACGGATGCAAGTAGTCCGCAAAAGCGTGGGGTTTGTGTAAGAGTTGCGACGATGACTCCTAAAAAACCTAACTCAGCTTTAAGAAAGTATGCTCGTGTTCGTTTATCAAATGGCGGTGAAGTTAACGCATATATTCCTGGTATTGGGCACTCTTTACAAGAACATAGCGTTGTATTGATTCGTGGTGGACGTGTTAAAGACTTACCTGGTGTTCGTTATCATATCGTAAGAGGAACACTAGATACAACAGCTGTAGACAATAGAATGCAAAGTCGTTCTAAGTATGGAGCAAAAAGACCGAAAAAGTAATTTTAAAATAATATTTAAGAATTTTGAAAGGAGGAATTACTTATGCCTCGTAAGGGTAAAATTGTAAAAAGAGATGTCTTACCGGATCCGATTTATAATTCTAAATTAGTTACTAAACTAATCAACAATATTATGTTAGACGGAAAAAAGAATCTTGCGCAGAATATTCTATACAATGCGTTTAATCGTATTAAAGAGATAACTGGTAAGGAACCAATTGAAGTATTTAATGAAGCTTTAAATAATATCATGCCAGTTTTAGAGGTTAGAAGTCGCCGTATTGGTGGACAGAATTACCAAGTCCCTAGTGAAGTTAGAGCAGATAGAAGAACTACTTTAGGGCTTAGATGGCTAGTTCAGTATTCTCGTTCTCGTAATGAAAGAACGATGGAAGAAAGATTAGCTAAAGAGATAATTGATGCAAGTAATAACACAGGAGCATCTATTAAAAAGAAAGAAGATATGCATAGAATGGCTGAAGCGAATAAGGCTTTTGCACATTATAGATTTTAATTAAAGGAAGGAAAAAGTTATGGCACGTGAATATAGTTTAGATAAAACACGTAATATTGGTATCATGGCACATATCGATGCTGGTAAAACCACAACTACTGAACGCGTTTTATATCACACTGGAAAAATCCATAAGATGGGAGAAACACATGATGGTGCTTCACAAATGGATTGGATGGAACAAGAACAGGAACGGGGAATTACTATTACTGCTGCAGCTACTACAGCTTTCTGGAAAAATCATAGAGTTAACATTATCGATACCCCAGGACATGTGGATTTCACTGTGGAAGTATCAAGGTCATTACGTGTCTTAGATGGTGCTGTAACGGTATTGGATGCTCAAGCTGGAGTAGAACCTCAAACGGAAACAGTTTGGCGTCAAGCAAATGAATATAAAGTTCCAAGAATTGTTTTTGCAAATAAAATGGATAAGATAGGTGCTGATTATGCAGCGGCTATTAAATCAATTCAAGTCCGTTTAGGTGAAAAAGCAGAGGCAATACAATGGCCTATTGGAGCTGAAGATGATTTTACAGGGATTATTGATTTAGTAGAAATGAAAGCTTACCATTTCGATGGTGGCCCAGAAGAAAATTACGTAGAAATAGATATACCGAATCATTTATTATCTGAAGCAACTGAAAGAAGAAATACACTTATTGAAACATTATGTGATTTTGACGAAGAATTGATGATGACATTCTTAGAAGGTGAAGAAGTTTCACCAGAAATGTTAAAATTGGCAATTAGAAGAGGAACTCTAACTGTTAAATTCTTCCCAGTAATGTGTGGATCAGCTTTCAAGAATAAAGGAATAAAATTTGTTATCGATGCTGTTATAGATTATTTACCGTCACCAATCGAAGTTGCACAGATTCATGGATTCAATCGTAATGAAGAAGAAGTAACAATCGTACATGATGATAATAAAGAGTTTGTAGCATTAGCATTTAAGGTTATGACTGACCCGTTTGTAGGTCGTGTTACCTTCTTCAGAGTTTATTCGGGAGTTGCTAAGAAGGGTTCATATATTATGAACGCAACTAAAGATAAAAAAGAAAGATTAGGAAGAATCTTACAGATGCATGCTAATAGTCGTACTGAGATTGAAGAAGTTTATTCTGGAGATATTGCAGCGGCTGTTGGTTTAAAAGATACGATTACTGGAGATACATTATGTTCTGAAAAGACTCATGTGATTCTTGAATCAATGAAGTTCCCTGAACCAGTTATCTCAGTAGCTATTGAACCAAAGACTAAAAAAGACCAAGATAAAATGGGAATAGCTTTACAAAAGCTTAGTGAAGAAGATCCAACGTTTAGAACTTATACTGATCATGAAACTGGTCAAACAATTATTTCTGGGATGGGAGAATTACATCTAGAAATTATTGTTGATAGAATGAAGAGAGAGTTTAAGGTTGAAGCAACTGTTGGTAATCCACAAGTATCATATCGTGAAACAATTACTCAAGAAGCAGACTGTGAAGGTAAATTCATTAGACAGTCTGGTGGTAGAGGACAATACGGTCATGTTATGGTTCGCTTTGCTCCTAATCCTGGTAAAGGATATGAATTCGTAGACAAGATTGTTGGTGGTACAGTTCCAAGAGAATACATCAATGTTATTGATAAAGGTATTCAGGAATCACTAACAGGCGGAATTATTGCTGGATATCCTGTCTTAGATGTTAAAGCAACATTATATGATGGTTCATACCATGAAGTTGACTCAAGTGAAATGGCATTTAAAATAGCTGCTTCATTAGCTTTAAGACAAGCTAAAGATAAGGCAGCACCAACTTTGCTTGAACCAATTATGAGTGTAGATGTTGTTACACCAGAAGATTATATTGGTAATGTTATTGGTGATTTAACTTCAAGACGTGGTCGGATTGAAGGACAAGAAAAACAAGGAAATGCACAAAAAGTTTCAGCTAAAGTTCCACTTTCGGAAATGTTTGGATATGCGACCAGTTTGAGATCAAATACTCAAGGTCGTGCAAATCATACAATGCAATTTTCGCATTATGATCGTTGTCCTAAATCAATTGCTGAAGAAATTATTAACAAACGTAATAATTAATTTAATCAAAAGATTTAATTATTGCATTATTTAAGATATTGTTATAAAATAATATCGATAAACATATGCTTATATAGCGAAAAATTAAAAAAAGGAGAAATTAAAAAATGGCTAAAGCTAAATTTGAACGTACTAAACCACATGTTAATATTGGTACTATCGGTCACGTTGACCATGGTAAAACTACTTTAACTGCTGCAATAACTACAGTATTAGCTAGAGAAGGATTATCAGAAATTAGAGATTATGCTTCAATTGACTCTGCACCAGAAGAAAAGGCAAGAGGTATTACTATTAATACTGCTCATATCGAGTATCAAACAGCAAATCGTCACTACGCACATGTTGACTGTCCAGGACATGCTGACTATGTAAAAAATATGATTACAGGTGCTGCACAAATGGATGGAGCAATCCTAGTTGTTTCTGCAGCTGATGGAGCTATGCCTCAAACTAGAGAGCATATCTTATTGGCTGGACAAGTTGGAGTTCCTAAAATGGTTGTTTTCTTAAACAAATCAGACATGGTTGATGATGAAGAATTAATCGAATTAGTAGAAATGGAAATTCGCGAATTATTAGACGAATACAACTTCCCTGGAGATGATACTCCAATTATCGTTGGTTCTGCTTTAAAAGCTCTTCAAGGAGATGCTGAACATGAAGCAAAAATCATGGAATTAATGCAAGCTGTTGACGACTATATTCCGCTTCCTGAAAGACCTACTGACAAACCATTCTTAATGCCTGTAGAAGATGTTTTCACTATTACAGGACGTGGAACAGTTGTTACTGGTAGAGTTGACCGTGGAACTATTAAAGTTAACGAAAAAATTGAAATCATTGGTATTAGAGATACAAGAGAAGCAGTTGTTACTGGTGTTGAAATGTTCCGTAAATTATTAGACTTTGCTCAAGCAGGGGATAATGTTGGATTATTATTACGTGGTATTTCAAGAGATATGGTACAACGTGGACAAGTTATTGCTAAACCAAAATCAGTTACACCACACACAAAATTTACTGCACAAGTATACGTATTGAGTCATGATGAAGGTGGACGTCATACTCCATTCTTCTCTAACTATCGTCCTCAATTCTATTTCCGTACAACAGATATCACAGGTGTTATTCAATTACCTAAGGGTGTTGAAATGGTTATGCCTGGAGATAATATTGAAATGGAAGTTGAATTAATTCACCCTATCGCGTTAGAACAAGGAACTAAGTTCTCAATTCGTGAAGGTGGACATACTGTAGGCGCTGGTTCAGTAGTTACAATTCTTGAATAGTTAAATACAAATCATAAAAGTATCCTTAGGGGTACTTTTTTTTGAAAACAAATGGACTGATTTGGATAGATGCTTTAAAAGATTTATTGGCATAAGGATTACACGATGAAAGTAATTCTTTTAAAGCACTATCCATCAGCAACCTTCTCCTGTTGACTCGCTTTTTAACTGATAGTAATTATATATAAAGTGTTTCTTAAGCCTTTTTCAAAACGGCTTATTGTGTTATAATAGTCATAGATAATTGTAATAAAAATTGATTAGGCAGGTGAAATAATGGAGAAAACAATCCAAGCAATAAGGTTTTTAGGTTTAGATATGATAAATAAGGCGAATTCAGGACATCCTGGAATTGTTTTAGGAGCAGCTGGTACTATTTATGAACTTTATACAAAGTTTTTAAATGCAACCCCGAAAGATCCTGAGTGGTTTAATCGTGATCGTTTCTTTCTAGCAGCTGGTCATGGTAGTGCCTTATTATATTCTACTTTGCATCTAGCTGGATATGATATCACTATAGATGATATTAAGAATTTTCGGCAGTTAAATAGTATTACCCCAGGCCATCCAGAGTATCGACATACACCTGGAGTTGATTCCACTACAGGGCCTCTTGGTCAAGGAATTGCTATGGCGGTTGGGAATGCTTTAGCTGAGAGTTATTTAGCAGCTACTTTTAACAAAACTAATTTTAAGATAATTGATCACTATGTCTATGCTCTTTGTGGAGATGGGGATTTACAAGAAGGTATTACTTTAGAAGCAATGGCTATTGCAGGAAGATTCAAGTTAGGAAAACTGATCGTTTTGTTCGATTCCAATGACATTCAACTGGATGGACCGGTGCATTTAGCAACGGGTGATGATATCAAACAAAAAGTAGAATCAATGAATTGGGAATATGATTTAATCAAAGAACCTAATGATTTAGAATCTCTTAACAAGGCTATTGAAAAGGCCAGAAAAAGCGAAAAACCATCTTTTATAGAAGTGAAAAGTATCATTGGTTATGGTTCAAGTAATGCTGGCACTTCTAAAACTCATGGTTCACCAATTGGTAAAGAAGAAACAAATAAGATGAGAAAAGAATTCGAGTTTAATTATGATGAATTCGAAGTTCCGCTAGAAGCATATGATGAATTTAATGTAAGTTTTGGAAAAAGAGGTAATCATGCATATTCAAAATGGCATGATCGATTTACAGAGTACCAAAAATTATATCCAGAAGATGCCATACAACTTAAAAATATCATTAGTAGAGAAATCGCTATTGATTTTGATTCCATTATACCTCAAGTCGAAGCAACCGATGAAGCTACTAGAGCGACAATCGGAAAATTGATTAAAGATTTATCCATACATTCAAAAGCAATGATTGGTGGAAGTGCTGACTTAACTGTTTCAACGAAAGTGAAAGGAATCAATGGAGACTTTGATTTTGATAACCGGATTGGTAGAAATATCAATTTTGGTGTTAGGGAACATGCTATGGCAGGGATTATCAATGGGATGACCCTTCACAACTTGAAAGCATTTAGTGGTGGTTTCTTTATTTTCTCTGATTATATGAAACCGGCAATACGAATAAGTGCTTTAATGAATACTCCTTCGATTTTTATCTTCACTCACGATTCTGTTGCAGTTGGAGAAGATGGACCAACTCATGAACCGATTGAACAATTAGCGATGTTTCGAGCAATGCCCAATATTAATGTGTTGAGACCAGCTAATGCAAATGAAGTAAGACATGCATTCAGATATGCTTTATCATCAAAAACAACACCTAACATCATTGTTTTAACAAGACAAAATGTTTCTACTACATATAAGTTGGACTATGAAGTCTTTACAAAAGGTGCTTTCGTTGTTTACGATAATTTAGACTTTGAAGCGATAATTCTTGCGACTGGTTCAGAAGTAAGTTTAGCTATCGAGGTTGCTAAAAAACTAAAAGAAGAAAAGAATATTTTGTTAAGAGTAGTATCTTTCCCAAGTTGGGAGATATTTGAAAACCAAGATAAGGAATATAAGGAATCCATCTTACCAAAAGGAAAAAGAACAGTATCAGTGGAAATGGGTTCTCCTTTAGGCTGGCATCGCTATGCAGATGAGGTTTATGCAATTAATGAATTCGGTCGATCTGGCAATGGTGATGAAGTTCAAGATTTCTTTGGTTTTAGTGTAAATAAATTATTTGATTATTTTCTAAATAAATAATTAAGATAACATTACAGGAGAATTTTATGATTATTGATTCGCATATTCATTTAAATGATGAAGAGTTATTTCCAAGAATAGAAGATATTATAGATCGGGCTAAAGAAAATGGTGTAAAAGCTTTTATCTGTGTCGGTTATGATCGAGAGTCCTCAGAACTAGCTTTAGACATAGCGACGATGTATGAAGAAGTTTATGCAGCTATAGGGATTCATCCTAGTGAAGCAAAACATTACCGAGAAGCTGATTTAGAGTGGCTTGAAGCTAATCTAAAGCATGAAAAGGTTAAGGCTATTGGTGAAATGGGCTTAGATTATTACTGGGATAAAACTCATGAAGTAAGACAAAAAGAATTATTTGTTAAACAAATTAATCTCGCAAATAAGTACAATCTACCAATTATTGTTCACATGCGAGATGCAATACAAGATACGTATGAAGTCATTAAAGAACATAAGAATAAAGATTTGTCAGGGGTAATGCATTGTTATTCCGGATCATGGGAATTTGTTAAAAAGTTCACTGATCTAAATCTTTATATTTCTTTAGCAGGACCTGTTACTTTTAAAAACGCTAAAACGCCGAAAGAAATAGCTCAAAAGATCAATTTAAAAAGGCTTTTAGTAGAAACAGATGCACCATATTTAGCACCAGTTCCTCATCGAGGAAAAACGAATGAATCCAAGAATTTAAAATATATTATCAAAGAAATTGCAACAATAAGAAATATTAGTGTTCAAGAGGTTGAAAAACACACTTTTGACAACACCGTTAAACTGTTTGGTTTAACATTATAAGGAGATTATATGGGATTAACTGCTGGAATTGTCGGTTTACCAAATGTGGGTAAATCGACCCTTTTTAACGCAATAACGAAGGCTAATGTTTTAGCCGCTAATTACCCGTTCGCGACTATCGAACCTAATATCGGGGTAGTTGAAGTGCCAGATGTAAGAGTTGATGTCTTAACGAAGTTATACAACCCAAAAAAGACTATATATACAACCTTTGAATTTAGAGATATTGCTGGTCTAGTCAAAGGTGCTTCAAAGGGGGAAGGACTAGGAAATCAATTTTTATCACATATTCGATCAACTGATGCGATTGTTCAAGTAATTCGTTGTTTTGATGATGACAACGTGGTTCATGTTGATGGCAGTATTGATCCAATTAGAGATTTAGAAACCATTATGATTGAGTTGATCTTTGCCGATATGGAAGTTATCGAAAAACGTCTACCTAAGATTAGAAAAACTGCCCAATTAAAACTAGATATGGAAGCAGTTAAAGAATATAATCTTTTAGAGAACATTTTACTATCATTAAAAGAAGAAACACCGATTAGAGCGATGGGTTTAAGTGATGATGAGTTCAGGATTATCAAGAATTTTTCTTTCCTAACCGCAAAGCCTATTCTTTATGTTTGTAATATTTCGGAAGACGAGATTAATGATTATTCAGAAAATGAATATGTAAAGCTTGTTAAGCAACAAGCTTTAAAAGATAAAGCAGAAGTTGTGGTTATTAGTGCTAAAATCGAGCAAGAATTACAAGAGTTAAGTCCAGAAGATCGTCTAATCTTTATGGAAGAATTAGGTATTGAAAAATCTGGTTTAGATGAGTTGGTTAGTGTTAGTTATGATGTTTTAGGGTTGAAAACATTCTTTACTGCTGGTGAAAAAGAAGTGAGAGCTTGGACTTTTAAAAATGGGATGAAGGCCCCAGAATGTGCTGGTATCATCCATAGTGATTTTGAAAAAGGATTTATTAGAGCAGAAACAATCTCTTACCAAGATCTAGTTAACGCAGGCTCTGAAGCTAAAGCTAAGGAACAAGGAAATTTTAGATTAGAAGGTAAAGAATATATCGCCAAAGATGGAGATGTTTTCCATTTTAGATTTAATATTTAAGGATAAACCATGGAAAGTTTGAGTATTAGTTTGTTAGCTCAAGAATTCATTGAAAAGTTAGAAAAACTTGAATGAACAGTAGCTTTTGACAAAAAGCATGACTGAGGGTCTTTTAGCATCTAGTTTAACAAGAGAAGCAAATGCTTTAAAAGTCTTTGATTTTGGTTTGTATATCCGGTATAGCTGGTCCTTCTAAACCAAAGGGGTGAGAAATTGGTGAAGTTTATCTAGGTTATATGTTTCTTGATGAGTTAGTAATCAAGAAGGAAGTTTTTAGTGGAAATAGAAGATGAATTCAAGCAAAAACTGTAAAAACAGTTTTTCAAACTATTATTGATAAAATTATCTAAAAATTTGAAAATAGATGTTTAAAAATCTAAATGGTTATGGTACAATTTAAGCCACATGATTTTTTAGGGGTGGGAGATATGGAACTAGTTAAATTATCCAAAAAACAGACTCTTTGGTTCTTTGTAGTAATCTATTTGTTCGCGATTTTTATTGGTTCATTGATTATGCTTAGGGGATTAAGAAATGACAGCAACATGATAATCACTACATTAGTAGCTGATGTAGCTATGACTTTAATCATTTTCTTTTTCAGTAACCTTTTAAAAAATGCATCGTTATATGATCCCTATTGGAGTGTTATTCCGATTGTCATTGTTGTTCAATGGATGTTGATTTATGATAACTACAGTCTTAATGTAATCCTTTTATTAATCGCTGTTAGTATCTGGGGATTTCGATTAACCTATAATTGGTGGAAGAATTGGACGGGGTTTAAACATCAAGATTGGCGGTATGATCACTTGAAAGATCAAGCCCCAAAACTATATTTTGTAACCAATCTAATGGGAATCCATATGATTCCTACTCTAGTGGTTTTTATCCAATTGATTAATGCGCATTATGTAATCCAAACTCAAGGTGTAAATCTAGTTTTCATTATTGGTTTTGTCTTATGCATTGGAGCGGCTGTAACGCAATATATTGCTGATAAGCAAATGTATGAGTTTAGATTAAATCATCTTAAAAACAAATCTTGTATTGATGAAGGATTATGGAAGTATTCAAGACATCCTAATTATTTAGGAGAATTAACTTTTTGGATTGGTATTTACCTTATGTATTTATCTTACATAGGCAGAATTGATATCAATATCGTCTATCCAATCGCCATGGTTTTATTGTTCTTGTTTATCAGTATTCCTTTAATGGAAAAGAAATTAGCGAAAAGGCCAGGATATCTCGATTATAAAGAAAAAGTCTCGATGATTTTGCCTTATCGAAAAAAAGATGTTTAAGTGAGAAAAAAATAAGAATATTGACATATTAGGCTTAATAAGATATAATTTTCAAGAGAGAAAGGAATATAATAGTAATATTATATTGGGATGGTGTGTAATGAAAAGATTTAAGAAATTATTAGTTGTATTTACGTTTGTAATTTTACTAGGAGGCTTAACAGCTTGTAGTTCTATAAATAAAATTTCCAAGAATTTTGAAGAAGCAGGATATTCTCTTTACGAGTATAATTTTAAGGGTGGTTCCATCCTATTTGATGTAGCTGATGGTATTGTTGAAGACTTAAATGTTACTGTTGAAACAACTACAGTTACTACACAATCAACAGAAGCGCCACAAACGACATCTGGTGATTCTACTGAGACTACAGAAACAACACAGACTACGAACCCGTTGTTAGCTGCCTTAGGTTTTAGAGCTTATGCATTTTCAAATGGTACTAACAGAGTGGTAGTTGTATTAGAGTTTGAGTCGGAAGAGTATATGAATGAAGTTTTAGCAGATAGTCCAGCTTTACAAGCAGCTGTAGATGGTTTAGAACCAGAAGACTATATTAACGGAAATTGTATTCTTTTAGCTGATGCTAGTTTTTATGACGAAGTAGTAGAAATCTTCCAAGGGCGTTATGAATCAGAAAATGACTAATTAATTAAACACCTTAGATGGTGTTTTTTTTTGCTTAATCAGATATTTGAAAAAAATGATTTTGGAAATACTGTTGTGACAAAAAAACCAGCCATTTTTTCTAGACAAAAAAAACTTAGTGTGATATAATACATCGTTGTGATTTATCTCACTTGCTGCTACTTAAGCAGCCAATAGACCAAAAGGAGGTATAATATGAAAAGATATGAAATCATGTACATCATTCGTCCAAATCTTGAAGAACAAACAAGAAAAGATTTAGTTGCTTCTTTAACAGAAATTCTAAATAACAAAGGTTCTCAAGAAGTAAAAGTGGCTGAATGGGGCATCAGAGATCTTGCTTATGAAATTGCTGATTTTAAAAAAGGTTACTATGTTGTTTTAGATGCAGTAGCTCCAATTGAAGCAGTAACGGAATTAGACAGAGTTATGAAGATCAAAGAAGATGTAATTCGTCATATTGTCATTGCTAGAGACGAAGTATAAGTAGGGGGTTTATTAATGTTTAATAAAGTTGTATTAATCGGGCGTCTTACCAAAGATCCTGAGTTAAGATACACAAGTAATAATATTCCTGTATGTTCTTTCACTTTAGCAGTGAATCGTCCATTTCAATCCAATGTTAATGATCGAAGCGCTGACTTCTTTAATTGCACCGCTTGGAGAAAACAAGCTGAAAACATTGCAAAATATGTTTCTAAAGGTTCAATGGTAGCAGTAGAAGGTCGTTTGCAAACACGCGATTATATGGATGAAAAAATCAATGCTAGAAGATATATCACGGAAATCGTGGCTGATTCGGTTGTCTTTTTAGATACGAAATCACAAGGAAACGATGATACTCCTAATATGAAAGAACCAGATGAAGATATCGATACAGGAAATTTCAATAATGTCGAAGATGACTTACCATTTTAAGAAGGAGGATTAGTTATGGCTAGACCAGGTTTTAAATCAAATCGTCGTAGAAATCGTAAAAGATGTTACTTTACAGATAATAAAATTTCATATATTGATTTTAAAGATTATGAATTATTAAAGAGATTTATTTCAGATAGAGGTAAAATTTTACCAAGACGAGTTACTGGGACAAGTGCTTTTTATCAAAAACATGTAGCTGCTGCAATTAAGAGAGCTAGATTTATGGCACTTTTACCTTATGTAAAAGAATAGTATTAATGTTTAAAGCCTACAACAGTAGGCTTTTTGTTTGGGTTATTATCTAAAGCTTTAAGCTCTAGGTTTGAAACTATTTTTCTGTTTAATCAAGTTTATTTTTTAGGTATATTGTGTTATAATATCTTATTATGAATTTATGCGAGGACTGTTATGAGTAAAATTAAAAATACTAAGAATATTGTCTTAGCTGCAGTATCGATCATCTTGATTTTGCTGGGTGTTTTTGTAATAAGGCCATTGTTAGATTTAGAATACTTTGTTTTTTATAATATTCTATTATTTGTCCTTATCTTATGGTATATATTAAGTGGGTTGTATTCTAAGTCAAGAAAAGTGAGAATTTCCGAGTTAGAAAATAAAATCAAAGAAATGAATTCATTGGCTAAAAGAAAAATAAATAGTGAAGATATCGCTTTAAACTACCTTCCGGTAGGGATTATTCTTTATGATGATAATTTTAATATTGTTTACGCTAATCCTTTAGCTAAGGATTTCTTTTCTAATGTTTTAGTAGATCGTTCTATAAGTGTAATCAATAAGGATTTACATGAGAATGTGTCAAAAAGAATAGGTAAGTTCTTAGTTAATGTTTATGATAAGTTATATGATGTAGTACATTATCCAAAGAACAATACCATTTATTTATTTGAAGTTACGGATCGAGAATTGGTTAAGCAGAAGTATTATGAAAACTCTGATGTTATTGGGGTGATGAGTCTTGATAACTTTAATGAAGCGACAGCTAATCTTGATTTTCAGGTGAAAGCGAATACTCAAGGGATGATCTTATCCGCTTTAAATAATTGGTGTTCCAAGAATGAGATTTACCTAATAAATATTCGAGCCGAGAAATCATTTATTGTATTAAATAGGAAAAAATTAGATGAGTTGATGAAGGATGAGTTTTCGATTTTAAATGAAATATCAAGGATAGCTGATGAGAATGACGTTTTAATTACCTTATCGATTGGGATTGCGGCATTTGAAACTAGCCCTGCAGAATTAGGTGAAGCAGCTGAGGAAGCTTTGAAACTAGCAATTGATAGAGGTGGAGACCAAGTTGTTGTTAATTTAAAGAATCAACCGATTAAGTTCTTCGGTGGCAAGACTAATACTGTTGAGAAACGTTCTAAAATCGCCGCTAAGGTTAATTCTAGAGCCTTAGAGGACTTTTTTGCAGAAAGAGAAAGCGTGTATATAATGCCACACGCAATGACTGATATCGATGCCTTAGGTGCCGCTATTGGTATTTTAGAAATGGCATTAACCAAGAATAAGAATGTGAAAATCGTTTTAGATTTTGATAATATTGATCAAACAACTCAGAAGTTAGTGAATATGTTAAATCAAGAATATATTAAATTATTGGATTATTTAATTGATCCAGAAGACGCTGAAGAAGAGATTAATTTAGATTCTTTATTGGTTTTAGTTGATCATCATTCAGTTTCTCAATCAAATGCACCAGGGTTGGTTGATAAAACCAAACATATTATTGTTATTGACCATCACCGGAGACTAGATAACTCCATTCCTGATTTATTGATGAACTATGTTGAACCTTATGCATCGTCTTCAGTAGAATTAGTAACAGAATTAATTGATTTTTTTAAGCAAGAAGTCGAAATCGATCCGTTTGAGGCAACCTTGATGTTAGCGGGAATGATGATTGATACGAATAATTTTTCTTATCATACCGGTGCTAGAACTTTTGAGGCAGCTGCTAAACTAAGATTGTATGGTGCTGATCCTTCTAAGGCTAGATTAATTCTACGTGAATCACTTGATGATATCAAAACAAAATCTAATCTTGTGAATCGGGCAAGAATTATTAAGAATCATTTTGCGATTACTTCTTTAGAAAAAACGGATTTAACAGACCGAGTTCAATTAGCTAAAACGGCAGATGAACTTCTAGAAATTGATAATATCATAGCTGCTTTTGCAATAGGACCAATCGATGGGGAAACCGTTGCTGTTTCGGCTAGAAGTATTAATAATTATAATGTTCAAGTGATAATGGAAAAGTTTGGTGGAGGCGGTCATTTAAATACCGCGGCTGCCCAAATAAAAAATACTACACCTGAGGCAATCGCTAAAAAAATAGAAGACTTGATTGTCGAGAATTTTAAGGAGGATCAACCGATGAAAGTAATTTTAATAAAAGATTTAAAAGGAAAAGGAAAAAAAGGTGATGTTGTTGAAGTTGCGAATGGATATGGAACATATCTATTAACTTCAAAACACGCAATAGCAGCTAATAGCGCAAATATTAAGACTTTAAATGAAGAACTAGAAAAACAAAAACAAGAAGCGAATAAGGAACATCAAAAAGCTTTGGAACTTAAAAAACTTATCGAAGAAAGTCCGATTAAACTCTATGTTAAGATTGGTGAATCTGGTAAATTATTCGGCTCAATCAACACGAAGCAAATTGCAGATGAGTTAAAAAAGACATATGGTATTAATATTGATAAACGTAAAATTGATTTAAATGAGAATATTAATTCTTTAGGTAACTATGAAGTTACGATTAAGTTACATAAGGATGTTTTTGCAATCATAAGTATTCAAGTTTTAGAACAAGAATAGCGAGGTAGAGTATGGAATCAGTGCTTTATAGTCTTGAAGCTGAGGAGTCGGTATTAGGTTCGGTTTTCTTTAACAACCATGAGATGAATGTTATTGCAGATAAACTGATAGTTGAAGATTTTTATAGTCCTAATAATCAAATAGTATATAAAGCCATGTTGGCTTTATTTGAAAATAGTAATGCTATTGATGTGATCACTGTAATTAATTATTTGGATAATACGAATAACTTAGATAAAGTAGGGGGAAGAGATTTTATATTAAATCTCGCTGCTGTTGTGCCATCTACTGCAAATCTACCAGAGTATATTAATATCGTTAAAGATAAATCAGTCTTAAGAAGACTTCAAGAAAAGTTTGGTGATTTATTAGAAAAATCCAAAAAAGTTGAGGATGCTCCTCACTTTATTGATCAAGTAGAAAAGGAAATATTTGAGATCACAAAAAATCGTCGTACTTCTGATTTCATCAATATAGCTGATGTTGCAGAAACAACTCTAAATAAAATTGCTGAACTAGCACAAAATGATAATCCTATTAGTGGTTTGGATACCAAATATAAAAGGCTTAATAGTTTCACTTTAGGACTACAACCGAGTGATTTGATTATTGTAGCAGCTAGACCGGGGGTTGGTAAAACTGCTTTTGCACTTAATTTAGCATTAAACATCGGAACGTTAAAAACCCATCCTCATATTGCCTTTTTCTCATTGGAAATGGGTGTTGAACAGTTATTGTTAAGACTATTAAGTGCTCAGTCAACAGTTTCGAATACTAGATTAAGAAAAGCGGAATTAAGTTCAAACGATTGGGAACAATTACAAACTGCCGTTCATAATCTTAAGGGTACGAATATTTATTTTGATGAGTCTGGTACTGTTGAAGTTATGGATTTAAGAAGTAAATGTCGTAAATTAAAACAAAATAACAAATTAGATTTAGTAATAGTGGACTACTTACAATTATTAAGTGGATCTGCAGTTAATAAAGGTAACAGGGTTCAAGAAGTTTCAGAAATTTCTCGGGTTTTAAAAGAAATGGCAAGAGAGCTTAAGATTCCTGTTGTGGCACTTAGTCAGTTATCAAGAAGTATTGAACAGCGTAAGGGTGATGACAAAAGACCAAAGATGAGCGACTTAAGAGAGTCAGGCTCAATCGAACAAGATGCTGATATTATTATCTTCTTATATGTAAAAGGTGAAGATTCCGAAGAGGAGAGAAATAGTAATTTGACAGAGTTTGTTGTTGCTAAAAACAGACATGGTCAACCAGGGGAATTTCAATTGTTGTTTAACAAAGAAATTTCCAAGTTTAACAACTATGTAAAAAAATAGATTAAAGGTGAGTATAAAATGTTAACAGAAAGACTAGAACAACTAGAAGAAAGATATATTGAAGTGGGGAAATTGATGTCTACTCCTGAAGTAGCTACTGATATTAAAAAGGTAACTGAGCTAGCAAAAGAGTATTCTCGATTAGAAAAACCCGTTTTGAAATATCGTGAGTATAAAGGATTACATAATCAATTAGAAGATTTAAAGGAAATGGCTAAGGATAAAGATTTAGAAATCAGAGATATGGCAGAAATGGAACTTGAATCTGCTCATGAAAGAATCTTAATCTTAGAAGAAGAATTGGAATTATTATTGGTACCAAAGGATCCTAATGATGAAAAGAATGTTATTGTGGAAATAAGAGGCGCTGCCGGAGGCGATGAAGCTAATATCTTTGCCGGTGATTTGTTTAGGATGTATTCTAAATACGCAGAAGCAATGGATTGGAAGATTGAACTTTTAAATGCGGAAGTTAAAGAAGCTGGTGGTTTTTCTCAAATAGAGTTTATGGTTTCGGGCGAGAATGTTTATTCGTATTTGAAATTTGAATCTGGGGTACACAGGGTTCAAAGAGTGCCGCAAACAGAATCAAGCGGAAGAATTCATACTTCTACCGCGACTGTTGTTGTTTTACCAGAGGCAGAGGAAATTGATTTTGAATTAGATATGGAAGATGTTAGGGTTGATACTTTTTGTTCATCAGGTCCTGGGGGCCAATCAGTTAATACAACAAAAAGTGCTGTAAGAGTAACTCATATTCCTACTAATATAGTTGCCCAATGTCAAGATGGAAAGAGCCAACATGAGAATAAAGCTTCGGCTTTAAAGATTTTAAGATCTAGACTTTATGATCAAATGCTACAAGAAAAGTTAGAAAAAGAAGGAAATGAAAGAAAGACAAAAATCGGAAGTGGAGACCGTTCAGAGAAAATTAGGACTTATAATTACCCACAAAACCGAGTTACTGATCATCGGATAAATCTTACTATCCAACAATTAGACCGGATTATTGATGGTAGACTTGAAGCGGTTGTGGAAGCTTTAATATCGGAAGAACAAAAGCGAAAGTTAGAGAAACAATAATGCCGAGTTATAAAGAGGTTTTGAAAAAAGCTAAGGTTTTAACTAGAGAAAAAAAAAGAGAAATCAGTGCTACTGAGTTATTGTTATTGAACTTTTCTGGATTAGAACCTAATGAGTTATATTTAAAATACGAAGAAGAAATGCCTAAGGATCAACAAATTAAGTTTGAAGAAGCCTTAGGCTTATATTTGGATAAATCTATTCCAGTCCAACAAATTATTGGTTATGTCTATTTTTATGGATATAAATTTCTAGTAAAAAACACTGCTTTAATTCCTAGATTTGAAACTGAGGAGTTAGTTGCTAATGTGTTGTTATATTATGATGAATATTTTGCTGGAAAAGAAGTTGATGTGGTTGATATTGGAACTGGTAGTGGTTGTTTAGGAATAGCTTTGAAGAAAGAAGAACCAATGATGCAAATGGTTGCGACTGATATTAGTGATGTGGCATTGGAGTTAGCTCGGGATAATGCAAAATCATTAGAAGTATCTGTTGAGCTCTTACAAGGGGATATGTTAGAACCTTTAAAAGGGAAAAAGTTTGATATTATCGTTTCTAATCCACCTTATATTCCCAATACGGAGGAGGTCGACCCTTTAATCTATAATAACGAACCTCACATCGCTTTATTTGGTGGTGAGGATGGTTTAGACTTTTATCGAACAATCTTAAGTGGGGCTAATAATATTTTAAAAGCACAAAGTATGATTGCTTTTGAACATGGGTATGATAAGGCAGAGAAAATTCAAGAGATTGCTAGAGTTTACTTTCCTAATGCAAAGATTTTTACTCTTAAAGATATGCAGAAAAAGGATCGTATGACTTTTATAATTGAAGGTTTTAGAGACAAACTAGCAAGTGATGTTATTTAAGTGAAGAAATCTACTAAGCAGATATGTTCTTGAAGAATATCTGTTTCACTCTTTTTTATCGATTACTGAATAAAGATGTGAGTGTTCTTAGGCGTGTTACACCCTCTAGAAAAATTTTCTGTTTGACTTTGAGCTTGAATGCCCATTTGTACCAACAATACATAGAGAAGATTGGGGTTTA
>NPIE01008714.1_pt1 | contig 28459 bp, 27 predicted proteins | sample 8637661 | NCBI WGS metagenome assembly NPIE01 (sample SAMN07420842, study PRJNA396082) | bioreactor metagenome | isolation source: sample BA12 brine-fed electro-methanogenic bioreactor BA | place: Japan: Kochi | collected 2016-12-09 | reverse complement strand
ATGTTGAATATATAGTCAATATAATAGATAGGGTAGGAAATGCTCTAGAAGGTATGGAGTCATAGAGCTCTTAGAAACTAAGTGGGTTCTCGCAACCCGTTCCCACGGGAACAGGCTATAGTTGAGATCCCTAAGCTCTTTTGTATGGAGCTATGAAACCATAGAATTCCTACTAGAGCAATACATTTTACCTTGAAAAAGTGTCAGATACAAATATATTTTATCCTATAACCGGTATTCTAGAGGAAACCTAGTAAATCTAGCATTTTTGTAATGACAGTAGACATATATGTACCTGCAATTGACCCAGAAGGGAGGATTGGGAAGATTAGTAAGATAATCAATAGTATAGAGAACTTTTCTAGTCTCTCCCATTGGTATCTAGCTTTTCTTGGAAGTATTGCTCTTACTATCTTGTGCCCATCGAGTGGGGGAATGGGTAGGAGATTGAAGAAGGCAAGTGCTAGATTAATTACAGTAAAGGTTAGTATGAAATTTCCTAGAATAGTATCAAGATTAGGTTGGAATATTAGATTTATAATTGCAAGAAGAGAGGCAAGCAGTAGATTGGATATAGGGCCTGCTAGTGCTGTTATAGCTGTTCCCAACTCTCTCTTGTCGAAGTTGCTTTCATTTATTGGAACTGGTTTACTCCATCCAAATCTGAAAATTATCATAGAAAGTGCGCCCAAAGGATCTATGTGGGAAAGGGGGTTTAAAGTTAATCTCCCCTCGGCTTTCGCAGTAGGGTCCCCCAATTTAAAAGCGGCTAAACCATGGGCATATTCATGTATTGTTGACGCTATTAATATTGAAGGAATAGCAAAAACAATCCAATATAGTGTGTCATTTGTAAACATAATTAAAAATTATAACACGTAGGACTAGAAAGCCACGCATATCTCTGCTATAATCTCCCCGTTATGTCTAAAGTTTGTGAAATTTGCGGAAAATCTACAGTTGCTGGAAACAGAATTCAGCACAAGCACTCCGTTGGTTGGAGATATAAAGCTCCCAAGACCAAAAGGACGTTTAAGCCTAATCTCAGAAAAATAGAGGTTCAGGTTGACGGATCTGATACCCCTGTTAAGGTATCTGCTTGCATGAAGTGCTATAAGAAGTTGAGGAAAGAACAAGAGGAAAACTAAGTTATTCCTGTCTCTTTTTATACTCGTCATATCCTCTTTTTAATGATAAAATCGTTGTATCAGTTTTGAAGCATAATTAATAATGGCGATGAAATTATTTGATTCTTTATTCGAGTTAGTTACCTATGATTTGGGTATAGACCTTGGTACTGCGAATACTATGGTGTATATGAGAAATCATGGGATAGTTGTTTCAGAGCCGTCAGTTGTTGCTATTGAGAAGAGAAGTAAGACAGTCCTTGCTGTAGGTAAAGATGCTAGACAGATGATAGGGAGAACCCCTGCCAACATTGTTGCTATAAGGCCATTAAGGGATGGCGTTATCTCCGACTTTGATACGACTCAGGCAATGATTCATCATTTTATTCATAGAGCACATAATTATTTTGGAAAAAGTTTCAAAATCCCTCGACCGAGGGTAATTATTGGGGTTCCTTCTTCTGTTACAGAGGTTGAAAGGCAGGCAGTTATTGATGCTGCAAAGACAGCTGGAGCAAGAGAGGTCTATATAATAGAGGAGGCGATGGCTGCTGCAATAGGAGCAGGTCTTCCTATTGAAGATGCTTCTGGTAGCATGATAATTGACATTGGTGGAGGTACAGCAGACATCGCAGTATTTTCCCTTGGAGATATAGTTGTAGATAAGACAATGAAAGTTGCGGGAGATGAAATGGATGAAGATGTCGTCAACTATGTTAAGGGTAAATATAATGTATTAATAGGTGAGAGAACGGCTGAGGATATAAAGATCTCAATGGGTTCTGCTATGCCGATGAAGAAAGAAAAGAAGATGAGTGTTCAAGGGAGAGATCTTTTAACAGGGCTTCCTAAGACAGTTGAGCTAAGTAGTATTGAAGTGAGGGAGGGGATTATGAATACCATCTCCCAAATAACTGAGGCAGTAAAGGATGCAATAGAAGAAACTCCTCCAGAACTTTTGAGAGACCTTTTGACCAGTGGAGTTAGTTTAACAGGTGGTGGAGCTTTAATTAGAGGTCTAGATACTTATTGGAGTAAAGAATTAAACATCCCTGTCAAAATAGTAGAAGACCCCTTATCTACAGTGGCTAGAGGTACAGCACAGATGCTAGATCATATAGAACTACTAGAGCGTGTTCAGAAGTCTTGGGAAGAGTTGGTTTAACTTTGGTTTCTAGGATATGAAGAAAGACTCTAAAAAAATATCAATAGAGTATTTAGCTTTACTTGGAGGAATTATATTCAGTATAGGGCTACTTATTTTGGATTCTCTTGGGGGTCTATCTTTTCTAAGAACGGGGATCTCGTTTGTTATGGATCCTGTTGCTTACCATGGTAGTTATGTGGGCAGCGAGGCTCGGGGTTATTTTGAAACCTTTGGTCGGCTTAATGAATTCCGGAGAGAATATTCCGAATTGAGTATGAAGGTTTATGAGCAGGAGATAGATTCTGCTTTCTATTCAACACTTAAAGAGGAGAACGAAGCCCTAAAGAAGCAAATAGCTCTGGGCAATATCGAGCAGAAATATGTTTTAGCAAAGGTTTTAAGTCCCCAAGAGAATAATCTTCTTAGAATTAATAAAGGGAAGAAGGAGGGGATTGCTGTTGGAGATGTTGTTGTCCTGGGTAATATGTACATTGGACTAGTAGTTGAAGTAGACGAAAAGGGGTCTCTTGTAAGATTACCTTCCAACAGGGGTAGTAGTTTGGAGGCAATTGTTATAGAAGGGGAGATAGAAAATGCTAGGAATATGGACGGTATTACAGTTTTATCCAAGGGTGTTGTAGAAGGTGCCCCCGATGGCATAAAGATCGAGAATATGTCTATGAACGCATCGTTGAAGAACGGTGATACAGTAGTGATTAATGACACAAGGGTAGGGGAATATCTTGTTTTGGGTAGTCTAGTTGGTCTCTCTGAAAACCCTGCAGCAACATCAAGAACCGGTTACGTTTCTCCTTTCTTTGACTATGATAGGCTAATGACCGTATTTGTAATTATAGGATCTTAAAATGTTAATACTAAATATTTTCTTAACAATTTTGGGTCTTTTTTCTCTAGTATACTTAGAGAGCTTGATTTTGGCTCTCATAGGACTGAAATTATTCTTGATAATATTTTTCTTCCTGTTTCGCAAAGTAGACTCAAAACTTTTCTTCCTAATCTCCTTTGTAGTCCTTTTAGTGTTGGATATCGTTTACAAGCTTCCATTGGGAAGTAACATTCTTATTCTTGCGGTTCCACTGCTATTGTATTTACTAGTTTCCATGTTTGTATCTCTAGATTTTGGTTTAGTAGCCTTTTTGGTTAAAACTTTAATCTTCTGGGTTTACTACATAATACTTCTTGTCCTTCCAAATCTTTTTGTAGTAGGAAGATTCGGAGCTCTGACATGGGACGAAGTTCTTAGGGCTCTTCTAAGGGCCTTTTTAACGTCTGTTGGGGTCTTTATACTTGACTACATACTCGCTGGTTTTAGAAAGAGAGGAAATAGTTCTCAAATTCGGTTAAAATAGAGTATGAATCTAAAAATTTCCAAAGAGTTACAAAATGGGAATCCTAAAAGAAAGAGGCTCTCTATCAGGGGGAGTTCTCCTAATATCAATGGTGTCGCTAAAAACATTAAGAAGACCCTCATGGAACCAAGTAGGGAGAATGGAGATGTTCGTTGGAACTATCTTCTGGTTTTTCTTCTGTTTCTTTTTTTGCTAGGAGTACTTATCTTTGAACTTTCTTCTTTGCAAATAGTAGAGGGGGAGGAGATGCTTGTTAAGTCGGTGAATAATCAAGTTAGGATAAGGACAATTCCCCCATACAGGGGGGTTATCTTTGATCGCAATGGGAAGCAGTTAGCTGTTAATGAGTCGGCGATGAATGTATATTTAGCAATAGAGCACTATTTGGATAGAGAAGGACTGATAGATACGGCCTTAGTTGAGGAGACGTCGGATACCCTTGGGGGTATACTGGGAGATAGTTGGGAGCATAGTACAGAAGAAGGTGATGAGCAGTTTAAGACTATTTCCGAGAAGATATATTCGATTCATAGTGAGAGCCCTTATTTTTCTGAAATACTTATAGCAAGGGATATTGATGATGATGTCGCAATTAAAATAAAGGCAATGAGTGAAGAACTCCCTGGAGTCTATATAGATAGTGGGAGTAAGAGGCTTTATCCAGAAAGAGAGGTCCTCTCTCATGTGTTAGGTTATACAGGAACAGTCTCTTTAGAGGATATCTCTGAATTAGATTATGTTTCTCCTACTGATGTAATAGGTCGTACTGGATTGGAAAGAGAGTATGACGAAGACCTTTTAGGTGAGGCTGGAGAAATTGCCTGGGAAGTGGATGCCGTTGGTAGAACAATTTCTAAGGAGGGGTATGTAATTAAGGAGCCGGTATCTGGAAAGAACCTTTATTTAACAATAGATTTGGAGGTCCAGAAGCAGCTTTACCAGGTTATGAAAGAAGCGGTTAAAGAATATGATGCTCAGGCAGGAGCGGCTGTGATACAAGATCCAGAGACAGGAGATATAATTGCAATAGTTTCGTATCCTAGCTATGACAACAATCTCTTTGTTGGGGGAATATCCTCTTCAGAATATTCCAAGTTAATAACTAATCCAGGGAATCCCTTATTAAATAGGGCAATAGCTGCACAGATGCCACCCGGTTCTACATTCAAGACATTGGTTGCAATTGCAGGGCTAGACTCTGGTGCAATAACAAGGAATACAGTCTATGTTAGTAGGAGGGGTTATACCTTCTCCAGTGGGGCACCTTTCCAGGATTATAGGAATTCTGCGTATGGGGCATTGAACCTAATTGATGCAATTTCTGTTTCTTCCAACATATATTTCTGCGAATTAATAAGGAATTGGGATATGAACAAGTTAGTCCCTTATCTAGAAGCCTTTGGGATAGGTAGCTACACGGGCATAGATATCCCAGGAGAAGCCCCAGGGAGGCTTCCTTCTCCAGAGAATAAAATAGCTTTAGCTAATACAACGAATCCTTGGTTGGATGCTGTGTGGTATCCCGAGGGAGACTCTTGTAACTCTGTTATTGGCCAGGGTATTACATTAGCAACACCACTGCAGATGGTTAATTGGACCTCCGCAATAGCCAATGAGGGGACATTGCATACTCCCCACGTAGGAGATTATTTCCTAGATGAAGATGGAGAGAGAAAGACATTAGAATATGATCCAATAAGGACAGAAGTGGCCTCTGAGGATGCCATTGAGACAGTTAAGGAGGGGATGTGGTCGGCAGTTAACGGTCCAAGAGCAACAATTCGCACCCTTGGTGGTCTAAGTGTAGAAGTAGCTGCTAAAACCGGAACTGCGGAGTTTGGAGCATTAAGTAAAGATGGAACATACGAGAATACACATGCTTGGACAACAAGTTTCTTCCCTTATGATAACCCTAAGTATGCTATGACAATATTTTTAGAAGATGGTGGTGAGAGTATAAACGCAGTAAGAGTTGCTAGGCAGATGGTAGAGTGGATGATTAAAGAAGATTTAATCTAGGTTTAATTTAGATTTAATCTCTCTTTGTAAGAATATTTCTATGCAAGAACTATCTAGGGGAGAACTACCCCCTCTTCTAATTGAAGCTATCCCAAAGCTTTCTTCATTATATTTTATTGGCAACAAGGATTTACTGGGGCGAATCTGCATAACCTTCGTAGGTACAAGAGACATCACTAGCTACGGAGAGTTTGTAATAGGGGAACTCTTAAACAGAGAATTAGCAAAGTACAATATCTCCATAGTCAGTGGTCTAGCTAGAGGAGTAGACGCCTATGTTCACAAGACCTGTCTTGAAAGGGGAATTAAGACAATTGCAATAGTCCCTGGAGCTATAAATAGTGCTATACCAAAATCCAACAGAGAAATATTTCAGCGAATCAAAAAGGAGGGTCTTGTACTTGCAGAATATCCCAAAGGGACAATCCTAAGGAAGGAAATGTTTGTTCTGAGAAATAGACTCCTAGCGGGCATATCCCCATTAACAATAGTGATTCAGGCAGGACAAAATAGCGGTTCTTTAATAACTGCCAACATGGCTCTCAACTTCAATAGAGAGCTATTTGTAGTTCCAGGGGATATAAATAGAGAAGTCTCCAAGGGTTGCAATTCTCTTGTAAAGCAAGGAGCCGGCATAATAACCAACTTTCAGGACCTCAAGGAGCTACTTGGAATTATTAACAACCAACTAACAATAAAGTGTGAACACCTTGTGCAAGGAAAATGAACAAATTTGACAACTCTAAGAGAATTAATGTATTTTGAACCTATGGCAAATAAAACTTATAAAAATTTACTAATAGTCGAGTCTCCCTCCAAAGCGAAGACAATAAACAAGTATTTGGGTAAAGACTTTAAGGTGATGGCCACAGTTGGTCACATAATAGACCTCCCTAAGAGTAAATTAGGAGTAGATGTAGAAAATAACTACGAACCACAACTAGAAACTATTTACGGAAAGGGAAAGATAGTTAAAGAACTTAAAAAGGCTATCCCTAAGGGAGGTGATGTCTATCTTGCAATGGACCCGGATAGAGAAGGAGAAGCTATCGCTTACCATACCTCTACAGAATTAGATCTTAAGAAACCAAAGAGGGTGGTATTCCATGAGATAACTGAAGAAGCAGTAAAGGAAGCAGTAGCAAGCCCTGAGGAAATAAACTTGAACATGGTTGAAGCACAAAAGGCTCGAAGAGTTCTAGACAGGTTAGTAGGGTACAAGCTCTCCGAACTTATATGGAAAAAGATTTGGTATGGTCTTTCCGCAGGTAGAGTTCAATCTGTTGCTTTAAGGCTTGTTGTTGAGAAAGAAGAAGAGAGAGAAGCCTTTAAGGAGGAGGAATATTGGGAAGTATCTGTAAAGCTTAAGGATTCTGAAAAGAATATAGTAGTAGCAAAACTTGCCACCAAGGATGGTGACAAATATATTCCCAAAAACGAGAAAGAAGTTAAGGATATCCAGGGGGGTATAGGAGATAGTAAATTCCTAGTTAAAGAAGTTACAACAAAAAAGAAGAGTAAGCATGCATACCCACCATTTACAACTTCAACAATGCAACAGACAGCAAATACAATTCTTGGATACACATCTAAGAGGACAATGGGTATTGCACAAGCTCTGTACCAGTCAGGTTACATCACATACATGCGTACAGACTCTGTTTACTTAGCCAAGAAGGCTATAAACCAGATCAGAAGACTTGTTGAAGACAGATATGGGAGAGAATATGTTCCTGAAAAACCTAATTATTATAAGAATAAAGCGAAAAACGCACAAGAGGCACATGAGGCCATAAGACCTACAGACTTCTCTTTAGATTTTGCAAAGATCGAGAAGGAACATGGTAAGGCTGCAGTTAAGCTCTATGAATTAATCTGGAAGCGTGCAGTATCCAGTCAGATGAGTAATAAAGAAGTAGAAGCTTTGAAGGTTTCTTTGAAACCTAAAGACTTAGATAAGCCAGAATATATCTTCACCCTCGGTGGAGAGAGGACACTCTTTGACGGTTTTAGAAAGGTTTTAGGTTCTAAGAAAGACGCAGATGATTTACAAGAAATTGCCCAATTGAAGGAAGGAGACGAATTAGAGAAGGTAGAGTTTGTAAACGAGCAGAAGTTTACTCAACCTCCTGCCAGATATACGGAGGCTTCCTTAATTAAGAAGCTTGAAGCACTAGGTATTGGTAGACCTTCTACATATTCTTCAATAATCTCCACAATCCGAGGGAGAGGGTATGTTGAATTTGAAGCAAGAGCAATATTTCCTACAGACATTGGTAGGGTAGTAACTAACTTCTTGAGAGGGAACTTCAAGAGATTAGTAGATTACAAATATACAGCGAAGGTAGAAGATGAACTAGATGATATTGCTTTAGGAAAGAAGGAGTATGTTCCTGTCATAGATGAGGAATACAAATCTCTTATGAAGAACATTAAGAAAGCAGACAAGGAAGTCAATAAAGAAGATGTTGTTATATTAGGTAAATCTGACGAGAAGTGCCCAGAGTGTGGAGGGGAAATGGTTGTAAGGATAGGTAGATATGGGAAGTTCTTAAGTTGTGCAAAATTCCCAGAGTGTAAGGGGATGAAAGATCTCAGTGGAGGAGAAGAGAGTCTAGATTATGATAAATACTTTAAGCCAGAAAAGTGCCCAGAGTGTGGAGCTAAAATGGTTTTAAAGAATGGTAGATACGGTAAGTTCTGGGCTTGTGAGACATACCCAGAATGCAAGGGGATAGTTCCACTTTTGTTAAATGAGAAATGTCCAGAGTGTGGTCACCACCTAGTTGAAAGAAGAAGTAAGTGGGGGAAGACCTTTATTGGATGTAGTAACTATCCAGATTGTACATACATCAAGAAGAGTAAGAAAAAGACAAAATCTAAAAAGAAGAGTAGTTAATATCTTTTTAACAACCATCTCTTAAGATGGTTATATGCTTCCTAGGGAGAAATATATAGAGAAGGGGATAGATAACCTCAGTGATCAGGATTTAATCGCCATAATCGTTGGAACTGGAACAAAGGGAAAGGACTTCATGAGTGTGTCAAGGAGTGTTGTTATCAGGATGAGAAGGCTGGTTAAGAGTGGAAGGGATATTAATATCCGAGATATCACGGAAGTAGATGGTGTGGGAGTTGTAACGGCAATGAGAATTCTCTCCGGTATTGAATTAGGTAAAAGATTGTATGGCCTTGAGACTAGCGAACGAAGCGTAGTTAGGAACTCCCAGGAAGCATACTCTGTCCTCAGAGACATAGGAAATAGGAAACAGGAGCATATAGTTGCTCTCTTTCTCAATTCTCGCTTTGAAGTCCTAGAGAGGAGGGTAGTCTGTATAGGCAGTCTAGATGGTGTTAACGTTCTCCCAAGGGATATAATAATCCCTGCTTTAGAACTTAATGCTAGCAGTGTAGTAATAGCACATAACCACCCCTCAGGAGATCCGTCTCCCAGTCATGAGGATATCCTTATTACAAAAAGGATACAGGAGGGTTTAGAACTAGTAGGTTTAAATCTCTTGGATCATATTGTAGTGACTAATGACTCTTGGAGGAGAATAGAGATATAAAAGTTGTCAAAGCTTTTTCTACCCTGTATAATCCAGTTGTTTAATTAATATATCTCATATATCTTTGTTCCAATCCTGGACATAGTCCAACAAAGATATTAATAAAAGGAAAGGAAATAAAAATGGCAGAAGTCAAAAAAGAAGTCTCAAAGAAAGCTGGGACTAAAAACAAAAGTTTTCAATTACCAGAAATTATAGATTTCCTCAAAGCAGGAGTTCACTTCGGGCACAAGAAAAGTGCTTGGAACCCTAGAATGGGAAAATATATCTATGAGGTCAGAAATGGTATTCACATTATAGACCTTGTTCAAACAAGAGAAATCTTGGGAGATGTTTTAGAGCAGTTAGAAAAGTATTCTAACAATGGAAATATCCTTATCGTTGGGACTAAAGGTCAGGCAGCTTCTGTAGTAGAAAAAGTGGCAGAAGAGAAGGGAATGTTCTACATCAACAGAAGATGGATGGGAGGACTTTTTACAAACTTTGACGTTATTAAGAAAAGTGTTCACTCACTAATCAAGATGGAGGAACAGTTAGCTAATGGCCTTGAAGACTTAGTAAAGAAAGAGAGACTTCTCATAAAGAGAGACATCTCTAGGTTGAACAGAATCTACAAAGGTATCAAATTCATGGAAAAGCTTCCTGAAGCTGTTATTGTTATAGATAGCCAAGTTGAAAAGAATGCTATTAAAGAAGCAAGAAGAATGGGAATCCCTATAATTGCCTTAATAGACACAAACTGTAATCCAGATGTTATTGACTATCCTATTCCTGCAAACGATGACTCCATAAAGAGTATCTCTTTGTTTGTAAAGCTCTTCGGGGAAGTTGTTGGCAAATCTAAGAAATCTCTAGGTGTAATATCACTAAGAAGAGATCATGAAGCAAAGTTAGCAAGAATGAAGAAGCAATACGAGGAGGAAAAAGAGAGGAAAGAGAGAATGGAGCAGCAAGAGAGAGAAAGAATGAAGGCTTTAAGAGAAGGAAAGGTTGACGCTAAGAAAGTTGGTTCCGTAGTTCGTGTTGTAAAGAAAGAAAAGAACATAGAGGATGAAGTAAAAGAAGCAGAAAAGGTAAAAGAGAGTGCAGAATCCAAGCCTATTGAAGAGTTAGAACTTTCTACAAGGACAGAGAATGCCCTTAAGGATGCAAAGATTAAGACAGTAGGGCATCTTAAGAAACTTTCTGAAGAAGAGATGAAAGATATTAAGGGTGTAGGAGCGAAATCTGTAGAAGAGATTCAAGAAGCAATAAAGTAGTTAATATTAGCTTTAGGAGATTTAAAATGGCATATAAAGTAAAAGTAGAAGATATTAAATCTTTAAGAGCAAAGACATCTGCAGGGATGGCTTTGTGTAAAGAGGCTTTGGCTAAGTCTGATGGAGACATGGACAAAGCTGTTGAATACATAAACAAGAGAAGTGATGTTATAAGCCGACTCAGGAATTTAACAGGTGCAAAGATTGGTTTATGTAAATTAGCTTTGGAAGAAGCAGAGAAAGATTTTGAGAAGGCTGTAGCAATTATTAAAGAGAGAGGCTGGGATGAGCCTATAGGGGAGGATTTAGGAGAAAAGGTTGAAGGTGTCATAGAATCATATGTTCACGGTAAGGAACAGAAACTAGCAGCTCTTGTTGAAGTTAGATGTAAGACAGACTTTGTTGCCAGGAATGAAGATTTCAGAGAATTTGCTCATGAAGTAGTTCTCCAGGTCGCAGCAATGAAGCCTCAGTATGTATCTAAAGAAGACGTTCCTGAAAACGTTTTAGCTGAATTAAAAGAGCTTTTCATGAAGGAAGCTAAAATCGAAGGAAAGCCAGAGAATATAGTAGAGAAGATTGTAGAAGGAAAGATGGAGAAATTCTACTCAGAGAAATGTCTTTTAGAACAGAAGTGGTTTAAGGACGAAGAGAAAACTATAGGAGATCTCCTAGGCAATGCTGTCCAGAAGATGGGAGAGCCTATAGAGATAGCAAGGTTTGTTTTGTGGGAGATGGGTCAGTAAACTCTCAAATTTCAAAAATCTTTTATTAGGGAGGACGTGTCCTCTTGTTAAAGTTTCTTTATTGATATACAATTATTTAATAATATTTGAGCTAAATACTGTATGGATATAGACCTATTTAAGAAAGATATTGAAAAGTGCATAGATCACTTAAAAGAAGATCTCTCTCAAATAAGGACTGGACGTGCAAACCCAGAACTAGTTGAAGAGGTTACAGTTGACGCTTATGGTGCTGCAACCCCCATTAAGAACATTGCCACAATAAGTGTTGTTGACGCAAAGACAATAAATATTCAGCCTTGGGACAAATCAATAGTAGATAACCTAGCTCATGGGTTGGAGGACGCAAACTTAGGATTTTCAATAATCGCAGAAGGGGATAGAGTTCTAGTTAAACTTCCGGATCTTACAGAAGAGAGAAGAAAAGAGTATGTGAAGATTATGAAAGAGAGGATTGAGGATGGAAGAGTCGCTGTAAGGCAGGTTCGTCAGAAATATATGAAAGAGATAGATGAAGCTCAGAAAGAAGGTTTCTCAGAGGACCAGGCAGATAGGTTAAGAGATGAAATAGAAAAAATTGTAAAAGAAACAAACGATAGGATAGAGGAGATAAGAAAAGACAAGGAGAAGGAGCTTACTACAATTTAAATTTTATCTCTAAAACATGCTATCCACGGTTGTTAACATAATCCTTTTCATATTTGTAATTGGTTTTTTGACCTTAATCCATGAATTAGGGCACTTTCTTGCAGCCAAAGCTATTGGAGCAAGGGTTTATGAATTTTCTTTGGGTTTTGGCCCTAAATTATTTGCAAAGAAGTATAGAGAGACACTTTACTGCATAAGGATTGTTCCTCTAGGAGGTTTTGTAAAAATCTTAGGAGATGGAGATCCTAGTGAGTATGAGAAGAAGGGTGAGGATCTGAGTAAGAGTAAATACAATCTTAATAACAAATCTAAGGTTGCTCAGATTTTTGTAATGTTGGCAGGGGTGTTTATGAATATTCTGTTTGCAATATTTTTCTACTACATAATACTTGCTTTCAATGGTTGGAAGACAAGTCCTGTGTATGTAGATCTCTCAGAGATCAATATTGTTGCTGCTGATGTAGAACAAAGATTGGGATATAGTGTTTTGGAAGATGGAAACGCCATAAAATCCGGAATCCCAGAGTATGGAGTAATCAAAGAGATTAATGGTATTGTGGTTAGGGACAAAGATGCTTTAACAGCAGAGATAGAGGGGGCAGAGGAGGTTACTCTTTTGGTTTGTGACGAGATGGAGAGTGAATGTGGGGAGTATCCCATAACTGTTGACGAGGAGGGGAAGATAGGGATATTTCTTTCCTATGGTTATATTTTGAACTATTCCGACCATAAGTTTTTCTCAGGTCCTCTTTACTTAATAAATAATCTTAAAATAATAGGCAGGGTTCTGTCTTCAATGGTTGGAACGGCTAGGGAGACAGGTGACTACTCAGATCTCTCTAATACGGTATCTGGTCCAGTGGGGATATTTCTCTTAATAGATAGTCTCAAGACAAGGGGTTTCTTGGTATTTCTTTCTTTAATAGCAGATCTTTCAATATCTTTGGCCATTATGAATCTTCTTCCTGTTCCTGCTTTAGATGGGGGTAGGGTTATGATTGTTGCTCTTGAGGGGGTATTTAGAAAGGATTTTGACGAGAAATTAAAAGCAATTGTTATAAATGGGAGTATGATTCTTCTTATGATTCTAGTAGTATTGATTATGATAAAGGATGTCGTTAATATAGATAGTATGAAGGAGATGTTTGGGTAATGAAAATATTGCTGCCTAATAAAAGTAAAAGGAATATAGTAATACTTTCAATATTAGCTTTTGTTTTTCTTGCTTCAGGGATTTTTCTTTTGTGGAGGGTTAATCAGGAGAAAGAGCTTTCACCAGGGGATAGTGAGGCTGGTGCGGATCCCGGGGATCCAGGAGGTGACTATTGCTGCAGAGTTTTATGTTGTGATGGTTACTGGGTTAAAGGTTATTGTCAAGATAATCAGCCAGGCCCAGGAGAGAATCTTTGTACAGACAATGGAGTGGACGAAGCTAAGATGGATCAGTGGTGTGTTAACCACGGTGGTCACGGTGATTGTGATCCTGTGGAGACTCCAGTGGAAAAGTGCTACTGCCAGAGCTGGAGTGATGCCTGTGGGACAAATTGTACTTTCCCTTCAGGGACTCAGGCAGATGTAAATGCTAAGGCTCAAAGCCGTTGTAAGGCCCAGGTGGCTATGTGTAAGGTTCAAACGGGGGAGGTTGTAATTCAGGATTACACCTCTAGTCATCCTTGCTATGGAAAGTTAAGTCAATGTAAAAACCCTTACGCTCCTAATCCTTGCACACCACCACCTCCGCCACCCCCACCTCCAGTCTGTGACGGCGGTAATTGGGACAACTTGGGTAAACCCTCTGGGGTATACCCATACTGCTCAGAGATTAAGTATTCCTTTGTCGCAAAAGATGCAGATGGAGTAAATAAAAGTACAATAGTTGTAAAAGTAAATGGTGATGTCAGAGTAAATGCGAGTAAAAACACCATAAAAGCAGGGGATACAGAAGTTAGAGTCAAAGAGACTCTCTCAACGGCAACAAACTGTTTAGAAGCCGGAGATTACACAATATCTGCAGTGTGGAAAGATGTTGAAGGTGCTGGTGGTGCTGGAACGGATTGTGCTCTAACAACTTCATTTACTGTCGCAGAAGAGATCAAAAACCCTGACTGGAATATTGCAAAGATCCCAGTTGAATCCTGTATAGATGAAAATACAGAAAATCCTAAGGCAAAATTAGAATATACAATAACTATAGAAAATACTGGAGAGGGTAGTGGAGAGATAGCATCTATAGTAGATACTCTAGATTCTAAGGTCTTAGGAGAATATATAGAGGAGATAAGTTCTAATGGAGAATTTTCTGGAGGGGAAATATCTTGGTCACTAAGTGGAACCGATAGTCAATTTGCCCCAGGACAATCCAAGACATACACATACTCCTTTATAGTTCCTAAGGATGCCTTTGGAACCTATGACAATACCGTAGAAGCAATACCTAGTGCAGGAAATTCTTTAATAGCGAATGCCAGTATAATTGCAGATTGTATTATTCAGGAGCCAGAGGATCCTGAGGAAGAGCCGGAGACACCTCCAGACGAGCCTCTTCCAGGGACTGGTATCTTTGATGATGGTCAGGGTGCACTAATTGTGGGCTTTGCATTGTTGATACTAGGTTTTACTTGGAGGATTATAGGGAACAATACAATACTGTTAGTCCATAATGCCCTTGATCTTAAAAAGAAGGCCTCGAAAGAGAGAGAACTGAAAAGAAGCAGGGAAAGAAAAAAGAATTTTGAAAGAAAAGTAGTAAAAGATTAAAAACTTATGCTATAATCACCACGCGATATTATTTAATAAAAAAATCATGGCTGTAATAGTACATTCTAACGAAAATATAGACAGTGCCCTTAAGAGACTCCACAGAGAAGTCTTAAGAGAGAAAACCCTGGATACTTACAGAGAGAAGCAGTACAGGACTAAAAAGGCTGACGAAAAGATCCAGAAGAGAAGAGAATGGGCAAAAATGAAGAGAAGAAGAAGAGCTGCTGCACGAAGAGCTAAGTAAATTGTTACTAAATATACCCTATGTCTCTAACAGACACCCTCAGAAAGGACATGTTTAAAGCCATCAAAGATGGTGCTAAAGATGAATCTGAAATATTAAAAATGGCTTTAGCCTCAATTAAAAACGTTCAGATAGAATCAGAGGAAGAATTAACAGACAAAGATGTTCAAAAGATACTAAGAAGTGAGGTAAAAAAAATAAAGGATTCCATAGAGCAATTCAAAAAGATGGAAAGAGATGACCTTGTTGCCAAAGAAGTTATCCAACTGGAAGTTTTACAGAGTTACCTCCCACAACCTATGAGTGAAGACGAAGTAAGAAAAGTTGTTGAAGCAAAGGTTAAAGAATTAAATGCCGAGAGCATGAGAGATATGGGTAAAGTAATGGGAGTGGTAATGAAAGAGCTAGAAGGAAAAACAGATGGCAATACTGTTAAGGATATAGTTCAAGATATCCTAAGTTAACTATCCATGACCCTAAACATCCATAACTGGACAAAACTACAAAAATATTTCCCTAATATTCAACTAAGCAAAGAAGAACTTAAAGAGATTCTTCTAAAAGCCTTTAATAATTACAAGGAAGAGACGAGAAGCGCAGGCTCTCCCTCAGAAATAGACACGGTAAACATAATCTTTACGTCTACTGCCGAGATAAAAAGATTAAACAGAGAATACAGAAAGAAAGACTCCGTAACAGATGTCTTGTCATTCACCATAGAACAAGAGCCACTAATTGGAGAAATATACATTTGTCCAGAGTACATATCTAAGAAATATTCATTCGAGGAGGTCCTTAGGGACATTCTCCATGGTTTTTTACATCTTTTAGGGTATGAACATGTAGGTCATTTTTCTGAGTCTCTAAAGAGCAAAGAAGAAATGTTTGTAAAACAAGAGGATATGTTGCAGAATATATTAGATGAAATTAATAACAGGGTTAGGTAACCCAGGAGAAAAATATTCAAATACTAGACATAATGTCGGTTTTCTTTTCTTAGACGTGTTAAGAGAGATGTTCCTTTACCAAAAGGATATCTCTGCTACAGATTGGAAGAAAGAGAAATTATTCTCTTCGGAACTAGCATTCTTAAAAGAAGGAAGTAGGGTAATAGCTACGATGCAAAAGCCTGCTACATATATGAATAGATCTGGGGAAGCGGTTGCAAAGCTGATTAAAAAATATGAGATAGTAGATCTAGCAGACAATTTTATCCTAGTTCATGATGATCTAGATATCCCCCTAGGTAAATTCAAGATACAGAGAGGGAAATCTCCTCTAGGACATAATGGGGTAAAGAGTGTTGAGGATAGAGTAGGGTTGGTTGACTTTAAAAGAGTAAGAATAGGGGTAGAAGCTAGAGAGAACAGAAATATTCCTGGAGAGGACTATGTTTTAACAAAATTTTCTAAGGATGAAAGAGAGATAATAGATGAAGTTATTCAAGAGGCGATAAAAGGAGTCCTCGCAGATATCCTAATATAGCTGTTTCAAACTTATTCATACCCTTCAGTACTTAGTTCTGGACATAGAGTATAAATTCACCATTATAAATCTCCTCAACTTGTTCGTATGTGTGCTTTCTTAAGTTTTCATCTCCCTCAAGAACGATTGCTAAATAATTTCCTTCAAGAGTTATACCCAAATTAAGTATATTTAAGTTCTCTTTGACCTCATCTTCTGTGTTACCACTCTTTTCGTTATCTACCTTTTCTACTAAGAAAAAGATTTTTCCAGGGACTATCGAGATTTCTTCTCCCATTTTTATCTCGTCCAGCATCTCCTTCTCCTCAAGATATTCAAATAGAAGGAAGGGGTATTCATAATCAGAGTAGAAGTAGGATTTAAAACCGTATTCTTTAATGTGATAATCCCTTAAAACAGGTTCAATGGGGAGTCTTAGATTGTAATGGGCTTGTGAAATTATCCTGTAAGAGCTAAATCCTCCAAATAAATCTTTAATTCTCTCTATTGACCTATTGGAATGCTGGTTTGTCCATTTCCCTGAAGTCATAATTTCTTCTGCTTCCATAAGTAGTTCTTCAGAATCAACCTTCTCAAGATTGTCTTCTTTGGTATTTCCAACATCTGGATCCTGTCCATCTGAAATGGAGTCATGGTCTAAATCTTGTGTGACCTGGTTCCCATCTTCATAAAGGTAAGCACTGTTGTATGTATTAGAAGATGCCCACATTGTAAATGGGATGTATAAAGCGCCGATCAAGATCAAGATTTTAAGGGAGATATCTACAACCTTGCTCTTTTTTACAAACTTTTTGTAAAGGGCATATATAAAGAGTGCTATGAAGAATATTTCAATGGAATCCATTACGGAAAAAGGAAACCTGGCAAAAAGATTTGGTTCAAAGAGATATTTTATTAAGTAGAATTTCTGCTCTGATATCGGATAAGCTAACATAATGCTATCTACTATAAAATCTGCAAAAAGGTGAGAAAGAGTTCCAATTAGGAAGGTGTTGGCTAGGATGTGTGACAAATCGTTATCTAGAGTTATGTTAGTTTTCTTGTTTAGGAACTTTCCCTTGATGTAAATTAGCCCTTTCAATACGGCCCAGATTCCAATATAGAAGATTGGTGTGTGTGTTACGATCCCGTGATGTATAAATCTTGGAACGTTAAGCATAGCGAGCAGGAAGATATCAAAGTCGGGGAGTATCCCAAAGAGTAGAGCACATAACGCAACCAATATCTGTTCACTCATTTTAAGGCGTTTGATTTTTTTACTCTGTATAGCCTCATTTGCTAAGTAAGAGATTGGTCCATGTGCTATATACATAGGGTTTTTGCTATTAAATTAGTATTAGATATTATACATATTCTCTCGCTATTGATAAAATAGCCGTGTGAAAGAAAAAACAATTAGGAATAATCCAGTAAAAGCTCTTTCTAAGAGTTATGTCCCTCTTAAGGGGGACATTTTAGCTTACGGAAAAGTTTCTGGTGTGGACTATGATTACTATGAACTTGCTTGTGAACTTCTAGGGATACTTTTAGATAGGGTAGTTTGGTTATCTATTTCAAAGGGAGAAGAAGGGGAGTCCAAGGAGACGAATGCAATCAAGTTACATAAGGGAGAGGAATTTAATCTAGATTCTTTATTAGATCTCGGTTATGAGAGGGTGGAGAGGGTATGGAACGAAGGAGAGGTGTCTGTTCTGGGGGACGTTGTTATCATTTGGCCCTTTAGTATGAATAATCTTGTTAGGTTAAGTCTTCTTGGTAAGGAAGTTGAAGAGATCTCTGTAGTTGGGGTGGAAAGTAGAAAAAAGATAAGGGAAGTTAACGAGAGAACTTTTTTAAGTAAGGATAGTGAGCTGTTAGTAGGAAATGAAGAGTCTGGTAAGAGTATGAACATTAGTTTAGTAAGTAACCTCGGTGAAGAAGAAGGGAGGGTGGATCTTGGGATTAGGAATATTCCAGGAATAGAGACTTACAGTACAAAATCTGCCCTTTTGGAAATATCTAAAAACTACAAGAACAGGGGGTATGAGGTTTGGTATTTGACCAATAGTTTAGAGAAATATGACTTAGAGGTAGCAAAAGAGGTAAGGGATGTAATAGATGAGGTTTTTCCCGCAAAGAATGTTACAGAAAGGAGCGTTAAAAAGGGTTTTGTATCAACTGTTGGCAAAGTTTTAGTCCTAACAGACTTAGAAATACTGGGTGAGTTAGATCTTTCTTCTTACCAGAAGAGAAATATTAATATGGATCCAGGGAGTGTAGAGATTCTTAAAAAGATTGTTCCTGGAGATTATGTTGTGCATGAGGATCATGGGATAGGAAGGTTTGTTAAAGTTGTGAAGAAAGATAAAGGCCCCTATATAGAAGTAGCATACAAGGGTGCAGATAAACTTTTTATACCCCTTACAGCCTCAGACAAGCTAACAAAATATATTGGGACTGGGAGAAAGAAGCCTATCCTAACAGGTTTAAGCAGTGGAGTATGGAGGAGAATTTCTAAGAAAGCCAAAGAGAGGGCAGAAGATATTGCTAAGGAATTACTCCAGCTGTATGCCCTTCGTGAGAGTGTAGAAGGAAAACCCGTGATTAGTTCCGAGGACTCTCTAAAAGAATTAGAGCTTTTTATTGACCAATTTGAATTTAAAGACACGGACGACCAACTTCTTGCAACTAAGAACATAATTGACGATTTACAGAGAGATAGGCCGATGGACAGGCTTTTGGTAGGGGATGTTGGCTACGGTAAGACAGAAATAGCAGCCAGAGCAGCATTTGCTGTTGTAAATTCGGGCTACCAGGTAGCTATTCTTGCTCCGACAACGATTCTAGTTAAGCAACATGTAGCGGTTTTTAAGGAAAGATTTAAGAGCTATCCAGTAAATATAGCCTCTTTGTCGAGGTTTTCTTCAAAGAAAGAGAAGGAGAAGGTCCTTGAGGACCTTTCCAAAGGCCTAGTAGATATTGTAATCGGGACGCACGCTTTGCTTAGCAAGAAAGTATCTTTTAAGAAATTGGGATTATTAGTAATAGATGAGGAGCAGAAATTTGGTGTTAAACAGAAGGAGGAGATAAAGAAGAAGAGGGTAGATACAAATGTCCTATCTTTGACAGCGACCCCAATTCCTAGGACTTTGAATATGGCGCTTGCAGGAATAAGAGATATTTCGGTTTTAGCAACTCCTCCAGAGGGTAGGAAAGAAGTGATAAATCATTTTGAAAGATTCAATTGGGATAGTGTCAGAAATGCCGTAGAAACTGAGTTAAAGCGTGATGGGCAAGTATATTTTCTACATAACAGAGTAAGCACAATAGAGTTTGTTTACAACAAGTTGACTAAAATGTTTCCTCACAAGGTAGTTGGTGTTGCTCATGGTCAAATGGGTGTTCAAAAATTGTCAAAGACTATGGATGCTTTTGTTAATGGAAATATAGATATTTTAGTATGCACAACAATAATAGAGAATGGTCTAGATATTCCTACTGTTAATACATTAATCATACAAGATGCTACCATGTTGGGACTCTCTCAGATGTACCAAATTAGGGGTAGAATAGGGAGGTCTAGGACACAGGCACATGCCTATTTTTACTTCGATAATCTTAAGGGAGATGCGAAGTTAAGGCTTGAAGCGATAAAGGAGTCCCAAGAGCTAGGTTCAGGATTTTTGCTCTCAAACAAAGATCTAGAGATAAGGGGGGCAGGTGATATTCTTGGAAGAAATCAGTCTGGGACTATAAATTCCGTAGGTTATGGCTTGTACTCTCAGATGCTTACTCAGGCAGTAAAAAGGGTCAAAAATCTGGGTAAATAATTTTCACTTGGCAAGGGATTAACTTTGCTTTAGTATGTAACCATGTCTTCAGTCCTCTACCAAAAATACAGATCTAGTGATTTTGACGAAATCAAGGGTCAAGATCATGTTACAAAGCTTTTGAAAAACGCTGTGAAAACAGACCAGATTGCTCAAGCTTATCTTTTTGTTGGCTCAAGAGGAACAGGAAAGACCTCTACTGCAAGAATATTAGCTAAAGCTGTTAATTGTAAAAACCTTAAAAAGGATGGAAACCCTTGTGGAGAGTGTGAATATTGTCAAAGTATTGCTGCTGGGAGATTTTTAGATTTAATAGAGATAGATGCAGCATCAAATAGGGGTATAGATCAGATCAGGCAGTTAAAGGAAAAGATTGAATTCTCACCTTCAGAGGGGAAATTCAAGGTATATATCATAGACGAAGTCCATATGTTGACTACAGAAGCCTTTAATGCCTTGTTAAAGACTCTAGAAGAGCCTCCTGCACATGTAATTTTCATTCTAGCTACTACAGATGTTCATAAGTTGCCTCCAACGATTCTTTCTAGATGCCAGAGATATGACTTTAGATTAGGTACAGAGAAGGAGATAAAGGGCCTTATAAAGGAGATTATTAAGAAAGAAGAAATAACTATTGAGGAGGAAGCTCTAGATGTAATAGTTCAGAACGCAAAGGGGAGCTACCGAGATGCTTTGTCCATCTTAGATGTGATATATACGGGTCAGGAAGAGAGAAAAAAGGAGATAACGCTTGAGGAAACAAGAAAAATATTAGGTTTGCCAGATTTTGACAATGTTGTCCTTCTTCTTAAAAACCTTTTGGAGGGAAATGGTAGTAAGTCATTGGCTGTAATAGAAGAATTAGAGGAAAAGGGAGTTAATCTTCAACAGTTTACAGCTTATGTCTTAGATATTTTAAGGAGAATCCTTACAGGTAAGATAAAGGGGAAGTTAGAGAAAGAATTTGATTTTGCTAAAGATATAGATATTAAGCTCCTTCACAGGCTCATAAACCTCTTTTTAGAAGCAGAGAATAAGATTAGATATGCTAATAACCAAGCACTTGTTTTGGAAATGATAATTCCTGAGATGATGAAGAGTGGAGTAGGACAAGATGTAGAAATAGTGAATAGGGATGTTAAGAAGAGAATTCCTAAAGATAATGATGAGAAACCAGAAAAGAAGGAAGAGAAGAAAGAAGGCAAGGAAGAAAAGATAGAGATAGAAGATCTAAGTGTAAAGGAGATTCAAGATAAATGGGATGAGTTTGTTAACGCAATTAAGCCTTTTAATGGCCATTTGTATGCCTTCTTAGGGGGTGCAAACATTATTAATTACGACAAAGGGACATTATTCATAGAGGTACCATTCCAATTCCATATGGAGAGAATTGAGGTTCCAAGGAGTAGGAATGCAATAGCTGAGACATTCAAGAAGGTCTACGGGACTACTTGCATGGTCTCTTGTTCTGTAAATGGAGATATAAAGCCAAAGAGGAAAGCAGATGCGGATTTTGTTTTAAGAAATCTTCCCGTAATTAAAAAGAAGAAAAAGGATGAAAAGGAAGAGAAACCCGTAAAGGGGAAGATTGTTCAAAACATAGAAGCAATATTTGAGGGTATGTAGAGATTTTCATTTTAGGTTATAATAGGTTCATTATCTAAGTTTTTTGTCGTAATTATTATGTTAAATCCAGTAGAAGTCTTAAAGATGCAAAATGATGCTAGAAAGCTTCAAAAGAAATTAAAAGAGAGAAAGATTAAGGGGGAATCTAAGAATGGAATGGTTGTTATATACATGAATGCAGCTCAAGAGTTTGAAGATGTCCATATAGATGACGAATATCTTTCTCCAGATATGTCCGAGGCTCTAAAGAAGGGCTTTAAGGAAGCTTTTAAGGATTACCAAAAGAAGCTTCAAAAGGAGATGGTTCAGGATATGGATATGGACCAATTAAGGAATATGTTTAGTAAATAGTATGTCTGTTTTACCTAAGAGTGTAGAAAAAGTAATAGAGGAGTTTAGTAGGTTGCCTGGTGTAGGTCCAAAGTCTGCTGCACGTATGGCGTATCACTATATTAGATCTCCTAACAAAGATGCTTCTAAATTAGCTTCTGCTCTTAGTGATATGGAGGAGAATGTTAAATATTGTCAGAAGTGTTTTAATGTTACAGATAAGGATATTTGTAGTCTTTGTTCCTCTCCATTAAGAAAAAAGAACAAGTTGTGTGTTGTTGAAGAACCTTTAGATGTAGTAGCATTTGAGAACAGTGGTGTTTACGATGGTCTTTATTTTGTCTTAGGGGGTGTAATTTCTCCTGCAGAGGGAATAGGTGAGGAGGAATTAAGGTTTAAGGATTTAGAAAAGAGAGTTAATGAACTTTTAGAGAATGATAAAGATATTGAATCTGTTGAAATTATTGTTGCTACTAACCCAAGTTTAGAAGGGGAAGCTACAGCAAGTTACATAATTGATCTTTTTACCAAACTTGCTAAGGAAGAGAGGGTTAATATTACGAGATTGGCCATGGGGCTTCCTACTGGAGCAGATTTAGAATATGCCGATAGGCTAACCTTAAAGAGAGCTCTAGAGGGTAGGAGGGGTATCTAATGGGATTGGTTTTTAATAAGGTTGATGTCTATTTAGGTCTCGGTGATGTGGTATATTCCTTTTCCCAATGTAAGGCTTTCTTTCTCTCTCTGTAGGGTTTTTGATTCTTTTACTAGCTTCAACAGCATCAAACAGGAACACTTTAAGTGGGCCATTGGCAGGGTTGTAGGGTTCTATATTCTGTCCTCTGTACATTCTGGTAAATTGTTCAAAATCGTGACCATACTGAGGGCCATTTTTCATGTATACACTAAATTCTGCAAAGAGGGGTTCTTTCGCTTTGTTTCTTCCCATAAAGATAGCCACATGTGTAAATGTGTCATATCCATGGTGGCCTATTCTCTCTGGAAGGTATATTACCGTTCCAGGAGGCAAGTTGTTCCAGATTTCACTATTAGAGAGTAAGTCCTTTAGTTCGATCTCTGTTTCTAGGTCTTCCCCGAGTTGCTGTGATAACATTCGAAGGTATGGGACCTGTTTAACAGTTGTGGAGTTGGGCATAGGATCTCCAAAGGAGGGGGAATACTCTGAGACAGCTGTTGTTACAAGGTCTATTTTGAATCCCAAGTGCATAAAGTATTGTGCTGCATAGCCACTACAGTGGTGGTTACCTGTTTCCCAGGAGTATGGATGCCCAGAAAAATCTTCTGCAGCACTCTTTATTGCATTGTATGCGATCATTTGATTCTCACTGTTGTTATAGAATTCGATCTCCGGAGTATTGTCAGAACTTGTATGATTCTCTATATTCCGAAGAATCTCAGGAAGTTTGGTAAAGGCTAGAGCAGTGAAAGCAGAGTGTTTAAGAAACTCTCTTCTGGACATCGTCTCGGATTCTTTTTCTGGATTATCTATTCCCACTGTTTTTGGTTGGTATTTTAGTATTAAAGATTATATCTGACTTAGAATATCTTTTACAAGGGTTTTACAGGAGAATTGTTTTGTAAATTGTTTTTATTGCAGTCCTATAGTATAATATATGTATTGTATGGATGTTTATCCTACAGTGTTATCTGCTCTTTAAAAAGGTTCTGCTATATCCTCTAATATCTCTTGGTAAGACCAATTTGGTTTTTATTAACAAAATAGAAAACAGATTGGGTTTTACTAAGAAGAGAGGAGCAATAAAATGATAGGTGAGAATTTCTATTCTGTATTTTATATCGGCGCCATGATCGTGGCTGCTGTGGCAAACGGAATTCAATTTGGAGGAGCGAAAGGCTTTAGCTTTCGCAGAGGGGCTAACATTTTTCAAATGTTGGTCTTTATCGTTGTCCCCATAGCTTTTGTTATTGGTGGACAGACCTCGGAATTTTATTTCTGGTCGATAGTTGGTTTCTTTCTGTGCTCGATGATCGATGTCATAGAAATGACCCTCTTGGCCAGTGGGAAACTCAAGATCGAAGAGGTTGCGAAACCTACTCCGGAGAGAGTTGAAAAACGTGGATCACGAGGTTCCCTCCAGAAGTTAAAGGAGAATCCTGCTGCGACTCAGTCGTTTAGTGTGATTTTTTCGTTTCTTCTCACAACCGGGATATTTCTTGTTTCCCTTATGCTTGTTACCGGGTATTTCTTTCAACAATAATTATCATTTCTTAGTAGAACCCAGCAAGGAGGAGGGATCAATCGTTTTGACTTAACCGTCACCTCGCAATCTTTCCTCCTTGTAAAACCCCTCAAAATGGAAATTCCCATAAATACAGTGTAAAATAACTCTGTATGAAGTTATATAGTACCCTAGACAAAAAAGTTAAAGAGATAGAGCCTATTAAAAAAGGTCAAATCTCTATTTATAGCTGTGGTCCCACCGTTTATTACAGAATGCAAATAGGTAATATTAGAGCATATGTTAACTGGGATGTCTTACACAGAGCCCTTTTGTATCTAGGATACGATGTAAAGAGAATTATGAATATGACTGATGTCGGCCATATGACATCAGAGGACGACTTTGGTAGTGACTTTGGTGAAGATAGAATGGATAAACAAGCCCAGAAAGAAGGTTTACAACCTTTAGATATTGCAAATAAGTACATAGATACGGTTTTGGATGATTTTAGAGAACTTAATATCCTTGCTCCAAATGGAGAGGTTATTCCTGAAGATTTAGACCACGATGATGTTCAAGAGTATGGTTTTCCTAGAGCTACAGAGTATGTAGAAGAGATGATAAATATAATCAAAAAGATTGAGGAGAATGGTTATACCTATGAGACTAAACAAGCTCTTTACTTTGATGTTACAAAAATAAAAGATTACACAATATTTACAGGACAGAATCTAGATGAAAAAGAAGTAGGAGTGAGAGAAGAGGTTGGTGTCGATCCAGAGAAGAGAAATCCCGCAGATTTTGTTCTTTGGATGAAAAGATACGGTAAGTATGAAAACCATATTATGAATTGGGAATCTCCATGGGGGAATGGTTTTCCTGGTTGGCATATTGAGTGTTCTACTATGTCAACATCATTGTTAGGGAATCGTTTTGATATTCATACTGGTGGTGTGGACCATATTCCAGTTCATCATCCTAATGAAAGGGCACAAAATATTGGAGCTTTTGGTCATCCATCTGTTAAGTATTGGGTGCATAATGAATGGGTAGTAAATAAGGATGAAAGCAAATTGTCTAAGAGTAAAGGAAATGCTCCTTATCTTCCCAATATCTTGAAATTAGGTTTTGATCCTATGGATGTTAGATACTTTTTATTATCCATAAACTATAGAACTAGGATACAGTTCTCTATTGAGGCTCTAGAAGGCGCTAAGAACGCCAGGGAAGCCCTTCTAAGAAGGATTAGAGAGTTAGGAGAGACTAAGGGGAGCGTAATTCCAGAATACATAGATAGTTTTAAAAAAGAACTTGAAAATAATCTTAATATGTCTGGGGTATTAGCTTTGATAAATGAATTATTAAAAGAAGATTTTCCTAAGAAAGATATCCTTGCAACAATCTTAGATTTTGACAAAGTTTTAGCTTTAGATTTAGAGAAATCTCTTGCAAAGAAAGAAGCAACAGAGTTATCTTCTGAAGTTAAAGCACTTTTACAAAAGAGAATGCTTGCGAAGAAGGAAAAGAATTACGAAGAGGCAGACAAGATAAGGGAACAGATAGAGCAGATGGGTTACAAACTATTAGATACTCCAGAAGGTCAAAAATTAGAAAAAGCTTAGTATGAGTCAACAAACAATTTCATTAAAACTAACACAGGAAGAAGTAGATTCCTTAAAGGATATTCTGACGAAGAATGGCTGGAAAGAGGAGAACATAAATAACGAATATGTAGCTCTTCGTATGAAAAATGACAATGGCTCTGTATGTACCCTTTACACTAGTATGAAAGTGGTTTTTCAAGGAAGAGAGGATTTTCAAGAACTAATAAAATTAGTAAAGGATAGTACTGAGAACGAGGAAAAGAGGAAGGTTCCTGTTAAAGTAATTCCTCACTTAGGTGTAGATGAAGTAGGAAAAGGAGACTATTTTGGTCCATTGGTAGTAGTCTCTTGTTTTGTAAATGACAAATTTCTTCGAGAGATAGAGCTCTTGGGAGTGGGTGACTCTAAGAAGATCTCAGATAATAGGATAAGAAGTATTTACCAAGAGATTAAGGATTATCCTTACTACTATGTGTCTATAGTTAATCCGAAAGAATATAACAAGCAGATAAAAGAGTTAAAAAATGTTTCAATACTTTTAGCAAAGCAACATTCTAAAGTTATTGAAATGGGACTTGAGGATCTCGCAGAGAAAAATATAGAGTGTAAAGAGGTTGTAATTGACCAGTTTTCCTCTAGAAAGAGTAGAGTTATCAATGAACTTGGGTCCTTAGGTAAGAAAATAAAGTTCATCCAATTTCACAGGGGCGAATCAGATATTGCTGTAGCCTGTGCTTCTGTAATAGCTAGAGCAATCTTTCTTCAGGAATTAGACAAAATGAAGGAAGAATATTATTTTGCTTTCCCTAAAGGTGCTTCTAATGTTATTGAAGCGGGGAGGGAATTTGTCAAAAAGAATGGAGTAGGGGAACTGGAGAATGTTGCTAAGATAAGCTTTAAAACAACTAAAAAGGTTATTCAGGATTCTTTTTAGGTTTCTTCTTTTTCCTATCTAGTATTACTTTTATAAGTGCAATTAGGGCTGCTATTAGAAGTGCGAGAGCTATAAATAACTCGAAATTAGGCTGTATAACGACCTCTTTTATAACTAAATTCTCATCTATTCCGTTATAGAAGCGTCCTAATATCATTCTTTGTGTAAATAGGTTAGAAATGTGATCCTTTTGGATTTCAAACTCTTCCTCTAGAAGCCCCCCAGGGTATAATTTTTGTTGTTCTTTATTGATTTTTATATATTCTGGAGTGAATCTTCCTTTTGTACTGTAAAACTGTATTTCACCCATAGGATTTAGGACGTAGTTGCTAATGTTTTCATAGGTGTATTTAATTACAGTTGGAGATATGAACGGTATTCCTTTATCTATAATTTGGATGTCTACCTTTGCAAATTCTGAAGTTATTCCTTTTACATCTCTATCAGGGTCTGCAATATGTAGAACCACTAGGTGAGCTAGGTTTTCTACTGTCCCAATAGGGTTTGTTTCTGCTACAAAGACTTTTTCTTCCTCTGTCTCTAATATTATTAGATTAAAATATGTTCCAGGGCGCATATCTTTCTCTGGGACAATCTCGTAGGGTAATTCGAAAGTTTCTGCTGGTCTTACAGAAAAGATTTCTTTGTCGGCTCTTGTGAAAATAAAACCGTCCTCCTTACTCATTTCTAAGGTCTGTGGGTCGTAGGAGTATATGACAGGGGAGAGGAAAATCTCTTTCCTAGAGTTGTTTTTGAAGGTTATCGTGCTTTCTCTTCGCTCTTCTGTAGTAAGTAGGTATTCACTTGTAGGAGGGGCTATAGCATTCGCATAAATGTTCTTTGGGGTTATTATCCCAAAGAGTATGGCACAAAAGAACAAGTAAATTGTCTTTCTAAGGGCATTTTTAATGTCCATTTGTGAATTACTTAGGTAATTGTTGAGGTTGATCTTCTTTCTTTTTCTTCCTCATCCTCAATACTACCATAGTCGTTATTATTATGAGTAGGAGGAGTAAGATGTATTTCCAGGGAATAATCCAAAAAGATGCTGTAGCTGTAAGAGGTGCAAATCCTGGTTGGAAGTTTCTATACATAAGGATTAAATCTGCCTTGATGGGGCCTAGAATAATCTTGTTATCTTTACTTAAGAAGGAACCGTAGTCCCAAAGGGTTTCGTAACTTGCTGAATTGTCTCTAAGAATACTTTGTGCGCTTTCATTAAAGACTATTTTCCCAACTTCTTGGTCAAATATATTTGTGAGGACTATCTCTCCAATAGGGGTGATATGGGTATCTCCTAAGTTATTTACTCTGGTAAAGAACTTTACATTAGGTTCTTCATACCAGTCTTTATCAGTATCAAATTGTAATAACTCTGCATTCTCTGCAAAATCCTCTCCTACCTTTACCAAAATTGGAGTTCCTGAGGAAAGGGAAGTGAAAACTCCAGTAGTTCCTAGTTGTTGTTGAACATCTTCAGATACAAAGGCAATTATTACTGTGTATTCACCTTTTGTTGCGTCTTTTGGAACATTGATTTCATAAAATATCTTCTCATTTCTATTAGGAATAAGATCT
>NPIE01000371.1_pt1 | contig 28467 bp, 30 predicted proteins | sample 8637661 | NCBI WGS metagenome assembly NPIE01 (sample SAMN07420842, study PRJNA396082) | bioreactor metagenome | isolation source: sample BA12 brine-fed electro-methanogenic bioreactor BA | place: Japan: Kochi | collected 2016-12-09 | reverse complement strand
CAGCTTGAAGAGATCCTCCTGCGAGATTGACATGGTTTTTATTCGATAGTATGATATGATAAATGGTTATTCGTTACCCACACTAAATAGCGAAGAGCCTTTATTTTGATCTCTTTACTGACGGTGCCCTGGCAGCCTTTAGCGTCGGTCGCCACCAGCACCACGTTGTAGATTCCAGGGTCTTTATATTGATGGCTGATTATCTGACCGGCCCCGGTGGCGGTATCCCCGAAGTTCCAGACGAAGCTGTAGGGAGGGGTTCCCCCATTGGTCAAAGAGGCATCGAAGGCTGTGGGGATGCCGGGCCTGTAGCATAACGTATCCTGGACCACGCTGAAATTTGCGGTCGGATCTTCGAGGACCTTGACAGTCTTGGTTCTTCTCGCAGTGCATCCGACAGAATCGGTGACGCTCAAAGTCGCCTGATAGTCGCCTGCGCTGGAGTAGTGGTGGGCGGGGTTTTTATCAGTGCTGTGAGGCGTGCCGTCTCCGAAGTCCCAGTCGTATCGGTACCCTCCACCGCCTCCGGTCGTCAGGTCGGTGAATAGGGTGTTTCCACAGTAGCAGGTGGTGGAGGCGTTGAAGTCCACCACCAACGGGGTCTGGACCGCCAGATCCGTTCCCGGCTTCCAGCACTTGGATGAGACATCGGGACAGCCTCGATTGACGCAATCCGCTTCGCTCGCCTTGACCGACCAGGTGACCATCACGTTGCTCAGAACCAGGCTCTTTCCACAGACAAAAGTGATCGGCACCGTTACTTTGGGCACAGGGCTCTTTCCGTCCAGCAAGGGTGTCAAACAGCTGCTGAACTCTCCCTGATTCACCCCTCCAATGAACTTGTCGTAAAATAGATAGACATTATATCTGCTGGCGGCGGCACCATTGGCGATATCGAGGGTCAGGTACGCATTGACCACACTGCCCGGCGTACAACTGTATTGGCAGCCGAATGCGTTCCCGCTTGGATCGGTTATTCTGGGATTGGAGATGCGAACATCGTTGGCGGTGCAAGGGGAACTGCAGGTGATGGCAGCGGATTCAGAGCTGAGAACGAGAATTATCAAGGCGATTCCAAGAGCGCGAATGAATAGCGTCCTCAGCGATTCAGAACAAAAGCCCCCTAGTATCGTCATCTTAAAGCACCTATAAGGACTGTGTCATTTATGGTTTTTAACTTTATTACAGACATATCCTCATGGTAGCGTTCATGATCGACGTTCCCGAGATCCCAAAAGATCAGATCCAGCAGCGTGTGGTGGCGATGTGGCTTGGAAGCTTCTACGGAAGCAGCGGCTACGTCGCGAAGAGGCTCGGAAAAAAAGGGCTTTGGGAGTTTTTAGGATATGGGCGCCCACCAGGTGGCAGAGACTTTCAAGAAGCTCGAGGTCGAGGAGAAGGATGATGGCCGCGTTATGAAGATCTCCCGGCTCTGACCGTTGTGGGAGATCATACTGTCATCTATTTGGCAAGTAATTTAAATGAGGTTGGGCATACTCACCTCTGGGGAGCGTGATTCAGACATGATTTCAAAGCGCAATTTTATTTTGGTCGTATCGGGCCTGATCCTGGCAGCGGGCCAGGCGTGCGCTGACTACCTGGACGGAAGCGGGCCCGACTACTCGGCGTGGCGGTCCTACTTCTCCGACCCCATATTCTTCTCCGGGGGCGCGCCATCGAGGATCGACTTCAGCCAGTACTACCCCTATTTCGGCTCGGGAATCTTCAAAGAGCCGGCCTCCCTGGGAGGGTCGTCGAAGGCGCCCTCAGTCCTGGGAAAGGTGGCCAAACAGCTAGCCGAGGCGAGGAAAAACCAAAGCCTGGCGATGGCAAACCAGTCCTTCTCGGCGTTAGCCCCAGGGATAACAGGATGATCGACCCCACCACTCTGCCGTCCAGCAAGAACTGGACCAGGACGATGGAGTACGCCCGGAACCGATCCTCCATGAAGGTCTTTGAAGGCGGAAACTGGACCGTGCCCCAGGACGTCCAAAACTTGTATTGAATCGATACCGAACGGGACAGTGCCGCCGCCATCGCCCCCCCAGAGCCCGTCGGCTCCGGGGGATGATCCCCTCGGTGCGTGACGGCTCCGAGGGGTGATGGGTCGGTCATCATCCAGAGAGCTGCCAGTGCCTGTACATCACCGATATCGCGTCTGCGCACTGCTCAGGAGTCTGGTAGACGGGGATTCCGACGTTCTCCATCTTGATGACGTCGTCCATGGCAAACTCCTTTCCTGCGACACAGACCATGATCGGCTTTCCTCGATAGTCTATCTTACCCAGGGGCTCGACGTAGCTTCCCAGGATCTCGGCCTGGAGGATGACGATGAAGCTTCCGACGTCGTTGCTATCGACCCCGATCTCGATCGTCCTCTTCACCGTCTCCGCATCCATGCTGAAGGTGTAGTCGACGGGGTTCGTGCCGCCGACGTAATCCGGCAATAGGTCAAGAAGCCTCTCTTTCAGGGGGGGCTCCAGCTCCGAGAGCCTCATCCCCTCATCGATGACGGCGTCGGCGGAGATGACGCCGAGGGACCCGGCGTAAGTGATGATGAAGACGCTCTCTTTTTTGGGGAAGGGCTGCTTGGATACGGCCCTAGAGAGGTTGAACATGTGTTCGTAGTCCCTCGCCCTGATCACCCCCGCCTGCTTGAAGACTGCGCTGTAGACGAGGTCGTCTCCGGCCATGGAGGCGGTGTGGGAGGCGACCGCCCTCTTCCCCGCCTCGGTCCTCCCGGACTTGAGGGTGATTATCGGCTTCTCTTTCGTGATCCTCTTGGCCACGTCGATGAACCTTCTTCCGCCCTTCACCGACTCGAGGTACATGCAGATGACGTTCACGTTCTCGTCCTGGCTCACCGCCTCCAGCATGTCCGTCTCGTTGATGTCGAGCTTGTTTCCGATCGTCGCCACGATCCCGAAGTCCATGATGTGCCGCAGCCCCCATAGCATCCCTGCGGCGCAGACGCCGGCCTGGGAGATGAGGCCGATGTTCCCGCGGGAGAGGGCGTCGACGATCCCGATCGACTGGACCATGCTGCAATGGGTGTTTATTATCCCCGAGCAGTTCGGACCCAGGAGCCGCACGCCGTAGGCATCGGTGATAGCCTTCATCTCCTCCTCGATCTTCCGTCCCGCGTCCCCCATCTCGGCGAAGCCCGCGGACTCGACGATGACGTACTTGACGCCGCAGTCGCAGCACTCCTTCACAACTTCCGGCGTCATGCTCGCCTGGACGAGGATGACGGCGACGTCGATCGGCTTTTTCACGGCGCTGATCCTCGGGTAAGCTTTTATGCCCAAAATCGACTCGGCCTTGGGGTTGATGGGGTACAGCTCGCCCTTGAAGTCGTGATTTATCAGGTTGCAGAAGACGTTCCAGCCGAGCTTCCCCTTCGTTCCAGAGGCGCCGATGACGGCGATGCTCTTCGGGTAGAATAGATCGTGGAGGTTCTGGATCTTGGGCGCAGCCTTTTCGGCGACCTCTGGCGCGTCGCCGATGATGATCCTTGCGTCCACCACTTTATAGCCGTCAGGGTAGAGGAAGACGGGGTTTAAGTCCATCTCGGAGATCTCGGGGTGTTCCACCACCAGGTCGGAGACCTGCAACAATAGGCGCTTCAGGGCCGTGATGTCCGCTGACCGGCCCCGGTATCCTTCCAGAAGTGCGTGCCCTTTTATCCCCGCTATCATCTCCTCGGCATCGTGCTCGTTGATGGGTATCGACCTCAGGGACACGTCCTGGAGGATCTCAACGAAGATGCCGCCGAGGCCGAACATCAAAATCGGACCGAAGGTGGGGTCCCGAGTCACCCCCACGATCGCCTCGGTCCCGGCGGGGGCCATCTCCTGGACCGCAACCCCGACGACTCCCTTCTCCCGGAAGGCCTCTCTTATCTCGGCGTAGGCCCTTCTCACCTCGTCGGGGCTCTTGAGGTCGAGCTTCACGCCGCCGGCATCGGACTTGTGGACGACCTCCGGAGATACCACTTTCAGGACCACGGGGCTACCGATCGATTCCGCCATCCGCACCGCCTCCTCCTCGGACCGAGCGACCTCGGCTCCCGTCGTCGAGATCCCGAGGCTTTCGAGGACCGCCTTGCACTCGTGCTCCATCAGGTACTTTCTATTCTCCTCTTTCGCCCGACCTACAACTTCCCTGAATAACTCTGCCATATCGTCCCTCCACCAATCTCCATGACATCGATCAGATTTCCCCTAGGAATTAAAAAATATCGCCCTTATAGCGACATCTGGCACATTTACTCATGTGAAATTTCGTCGTTTCGACCCGGTTTCTCAACATCTGCCCTGGGTCCAGCTTCCTTTTGACAGGGGTCACATTAAACTTTCTCTCGCCCCTTCGTCCTACCCCCATGACTTCGCCACGAAAGTTCAGATATCGATCATCCGGTACCGAGAGGATCCGAGGCCCATCTCCTCGCCGTGGCTTAACTGTCGGCTCCCGTCCACCTTTGACCATAGGCCCCTGAACTTGTCCCCGCCCTTTCCGGAGTGGGACTGCAACGCGGATCCCGCGAGACCCTGCTGGTCGTTGACGAGTTCGAGGCTTGCTGCATCGATGACCACGGGGTCTTCCGAGGCCGAAATCCCGACATCGGGGACGACGGGAGCGTCGCTCCGGGGGAGGTCGGTAACATTCCGGGGTGACGTCGATGACGAAGTTGATGAAACCGACCTTCCGTCCTTGCCCGAAACTGCTCCGAAGGCGTACTCGAAGATCCTCTCGATGAAGATCGGCATCTTCTCCCATTCGAGATCCGCCGGCCCCTCAGGGAGGGCGGCGAGGCGGGCCCCGCAGCCCCGACGCACCTCTCAGGGTCGATCCGGCCTTCCCTCCTTCTAGGACGATGGCAGATCTCGGACATACGCGAACGCACCTTTCGCACCCAACGCACCTCTAATCTGCTGCGGCAGGTTTGGAGGCAACATAGTTCTGAACTCCTTTCCAGTGCCTCTTGATCGCTTTTGCGGCACCAGGGCGGCTGCAGGTTCAGTGCCAGCTTGAAAAGATCCTCTTGTGAGATTGACATGCTTTTTATTCGATAGCATGATATGATAAACGACTATCTGTTACCCACACGGAATAGCGAGGAGCCGATCTTCTTATCAGTTAGTTTTACAACCTTATTTCGCTTTCCCATGCGCGATTGTTGAGTATATAAAGTCAAAGGCTTCGGGACTATACAACCCTGAGGGTGATGCACAAGCTTTATATGATTGGAGCGGGTTTGGAGAGTCTGTCGTGCTCAAACCGATGCAGCGGGGTGGGGTAGTCAGGAAATCCCGACGGGCTCATAACCCGTAGATCAGTAGTTCAAATCTACTCCCCGCTACCATTTTACTAGTAAATAATTCGATTTTCGATAGCTTCTGGAAGTGGGACGCACCTTTGCGCAGACATGGCTTAGACTGTTGCTTATATAGTATCGATTTTAGCATAATAACATTTATTTTATCGAATACCCCGCAGCTTGCTGGGGTGGGTGCGCCGCCGCAATTTGATTTGCAGATCAGAACAAAGATGATCTCGAATCTCTTTCCAATACGTTCTCCCAAATACCCTATGAATCTCTTCTCAATACGTTCTCTCAAATACCATATAATGGAATCATCGTTCATTCAAGCTTGTGGTGATCTGATGCGATCTAGAGATAAGCCAACGACCGCGGAAATATTGAGAATGGCGCCGAAGATCTTCGCCTTGACGATGATGGTCGCGGCTCTGGCCGCCCTCCTTCTGCCCGTCGCTTTCAGCGAGGAAAAGGGCCCCAGGGTGGCCGAGACCGAAGCTGATCTGATCTGGAGCCTGGTCTGCGCCACCGATTCCGTCGGCAGAGACCTGGCCGAGATCGACCGGTCCCTCCTCGATGCGAGCCTCGCCCTTTCCGGGACGGGGATCGAGGGCCAAGGGGCGCGGGAGGTTCTCGCCGACCTTGTCGGGATAGGACCCTGGGTGGTGGACTGCATAACCGTCGATCTTAATGGGACCATCGTGGAGGTCGTCCCGGAGGATTACCAAGAGGTCAGGGGCACCAGCATAAGGGACCAGGAGCATATCGAGCATCTCCTCATTACAGGACGGCCCACGGGCCTCGCCTACATAATGAGCGTCGAGGGGTTTCGCGCCATGGACTTCGCCTCGCCGATCTTCGATGGTGAGGGAAGGTTGATCGGCGCGGTGACGGTCCTCGTCAACTCGACGGAGCTCTTCGCCACGGCTCTTGCGCCCCATCAGCCCGAAGACGGCGCCGAGATATGGGCCATGACGCCCGAGGGGACGATCGTCTACGAGACAAACGCCGAAGAGATCGGGAGAAACACCTTCACCGACCCTCTCTTCCAGCCGTTTTCGGACCTTTTGGCGGTGGCTGAAAGGGCGAAGACCGAGAGGTCGGGCAAGGGCAGCTACGAGATATTCGGGAGGGCGAGGGAGGTATTCTGGACAACCGTCAACTACCAGGGCGAAGAGATCAGGATTCTCCTCAGCGTGGACGCTGCCCCATCCGAAGACGATTGAAAAACGCTTCCGGCAGGCGGCCAGACCGCCTGCCAGGCTACACAGAAAAGGTCCAAAACGAGATATTCAGATCTGGTCCAGCTTCTCTATCCCGATCTTCTTGACGTTCGGCTTCCAGATCTCCTTCGGCATCCAGTCGGGGGCGTTGGACGGCTTTATCACCAGTTTCCGCTCCCCTTCGAAGATGTGAACTTTCTTTGTCCCCCTCTCCCTAAGCCTGATATCGGTGTATCCCCGGTTTGCGGCCTTCAAAGCCGCCTGTCTCGGCTGTTTTCCCGTGAAAACGCCAATTTCGTTCCCCTCAGCGTCTCTCAACGCGAAGTTTCTTTTATTGGTCATATTTTATACCTCACATTACCCCTATGCAGAGGATGATATGCCCCGTTGCATCTCTATATATCAAGAACACTTATATTAATCTTTTGTTCGATTGAATATTTTCTTCAAAGTGCCCTGGGGGGCGAAAGGCGATATTGAAGGCTGAAACAGCCGACATCATCGCCGAAACGAGATCGTCCTGATAAACTAGTTGAAACTCGTCGAGGGGAATGATATTTATTCGCTCGAGCGCGTCTTCCTTCTCATGTCTTGGGTTGTCTGGTTCACGGGCCTGCCAGGTTGCGGAAAGACCACCATCGCCAGAGGGGTGAAGGCGAGGCTCGAAGAGCGAGGGATCAAAATCAAGGTTCTGGAGCTGGACGAGATCCGCCGGGTCATAACACCTGAGCCCACATACACCGACGAGGAGAGGGAGGTGGTCTACGCGAGCCTCGCCTACATGGCGAAGCTCCTCTCTGACGCAGGAACGAACGTCATCGTGGACGCCACCGCCAACCGGCGGAGGTATAGGGATCGTGCAAGAGCGCTAATCTCCGACTTCGCGGAGGTTTACGTCAAGGCGTCTCTGGCGGCCTGCATCGAGCGGGAGCGTGGCCGAAAGGCGGTCTACTCCCCCAAGGGGATCTACGCTAAGTCCGGGGAGGAGGGCGCGACCGTCCCCGGGGTCAACGTCGCCTACGAGGAGCCCATCTACCCGGGCGTGGTGGTAGACGCCGAGAGGCTCGGGCCGGAAGAGAACGCGAAATTGGTGACGACCTGGATTCTGGAGACTTTCGAAAACTCGGATAAGTGATTTTAACAGGAAAGGTTAATATCGCCACACTTCTTTCATCTCGCAAGGAGGAATCATATTGAAATCTAATGCTGGCTTCGTTGGATTTGACGGAACGGAGAACAAGAGAACAGTCCTCGCCCTGGACATGGCCAAGAAGGCCGCGGGAATAGGGGGCGACCTGAACGTCCTCTTGCGCCAGCCCCACGGCAGGGCGAAGAGCATCCTGAGCAAGCTCGCCAGGGTCTGCGACGTCAAGGCCTACGTCTCGGACGATGCGGACAAGGCCAAGTGGGAGAGCGCCGGCTTCTCGATCCAGGGCGGATACGATGACTTCTTCGAGGACTCCGACTTCATCATGGTCGGAACTCCCGGAGATCAGGAGGCGCCCTACGTCGAGGCAGGACTTGCGCACGACTGCACCGTCTCCCTGATGGGCGGAGCCCACAGGAAGAAGATCATGGCCGCCCTCCAGGAGAAAGGCGTCGAGATATCGGATAAGTTGAAGGCTGACTTCGAGCGGGAGTTCTTCTTCGGCCTTGAGAACTACGAGGCATTCCTCAAGGCGAAGCCGAAGCTGATCCAGTGCACCAGCTGCAACACCACCGGCATCTGCAGGGCGTCCCTCGCCGCGCGCCCCCTCGGCCTCAAGATGATCCTCGGCAACATCGACCGGAGGCACGGCGACCCCCACACCGTGGTGAGAGCATCCCCATCCGCCGTCTCCATCGGAAAAGGCGTGGGCCACCAGGGGACCGATGCGGGGACCGTCTTCGAGGAGGTGACCTACAGCATCAGGGCGTCCAAGATTCCGACAACGGTGCCCCACACCAGCTTCCTCGACCTGGTCTTCGATGGGGAGGTGACCCCCGAGGATCTCATTGAGAGCATGGCGAAGACAAGGGAGGTCGTCGTGGTGCCTTACGTCGACGAGGCGGGACGAAAGCACGAGTGGACGAGCGAGATCATGGAGGCCTTCCTATCCGGCTTCGAGAGGCCCATCTGCCCCGAGATCTTCGAGCTTCTGGTATCCGACTCGATAATTCCCGTCAAGCTCGGCGACTACACCATCCTCCAGGTGGCTATGATGGTCGAGCAGATGTCCATCGCCGTCCCCAACCACGTCGAGTCCTATCTCCTCAGCGCGGGCTACTCGGCTGAGAAGGTCCACAGCACCGTAGACGAGGCCCTTTCTTGCGTCCACGGCGTCTGGCCGGACAGCCTCTCCACCTGAGCCAGCCCTCATTTTTATGTCTGAAGAGCCGATATTGGGCGACCTCTCCGGCGAGAAGGTTCTGCTGGGAAAGGAGGCGACGGAGGAGCTTTATGGGCAGGGGAGCTTCGGAAGGCCCGTCTCAGGGGGCCTGGAGCTCACCCTGGTGGAGGCGGCTTACCTCATGGACCGGGGGAGGGTAAGCGTCCGCCTCGATAGGGAGGATCTCGACTTCCGATCATTCTTCGAAAAGGCGACGGCGAGGGAGACGGGCTTTGAGTTTCGGTACGTCGTCTACAAGGACCTCCGGGAGAGAGGATATTACGTCCAGCCGGGGGTCACCGACTTTCGGGTCTACCCCCGGGGCGGAAGGCCCGGCAAGACCCCGGCAGAGTTCTACGTCCAGGTGATCTCCGAGAGGCATCCGGTATCCCTCAAAGAGCTGGTGGAGCCGACTAGGATCGCAAGGCAGATGAGAAAGAGGCTGATGCTGGCGGTCGTCGACGAGGAGAGCGACATAACCTTCTACGAGGCGAGGGAGAGGGGCCTTTCGGGCGATATGAAGATCGAGGCCACCGGCGGCACCGCCACCCTTCTTGAGGACCGGGTGATGCTCTGGGACCCGGAGTCCTCAGAGCTTCTTCATGAGCAGGGCTTTTATGGAAAGCCCGTGGGCGGGAGGCTCCAGCTCTCCTTGGTGGAGTCGGCCTACCTCCTGGAGAAGGGGGTGATCGAGGTCGTGGACAGGGACGGCGAGCCGCTGACCATTGAGGGGTTCGAGCAACGGGCGAGGCTCATCGAGGAGGACTTCGATATGAAGCGCCGGGTCTACCGGGACCTCCGCGACCGAAACCTGGTGGTCAAGACCGGGTTCAAGTTCGGGAGCCACTTCCGGGTCTACAAGAAGGTGGAGGGATCAAAGAAGGTGCCCCACTCCGAGTACCTGGTCCACTCCGTGCCCGATGACTACGTATTCCACCTCCCCGTCGTCTCCCGGGCCGTCAGGCTCGCCCACAGTGTGAGAAAGCAGATGCTCTTCGCCTACGCGGACGACGGCGAGGTGAGGTATCTGGAGATCAAGAGGCTCAAGCCCTGATTTTCGATATGGACACCAAGGGTCGCGGCTTCCGCCGCCTTTTTTCATCCCTTCATCCCGCGTTTTCCTCCTTCCTCCAAAGTCGGCCTTCGCCCGACCTTCGAGAGCTGATCCGGGAGGGCGACTCCCTCCTCGAAGAGGGAAGGCTCGATCCCGCCCTGAAGCTCTATAGGAAAGCCGCCAGGATCGATTCGGGTAACTCGGCGGAGAATAAGTCCGCCCTCGTCTTCGGTATGATGGGAAGGTACATGGAGGCGATCGCCTCCCTCGACCGGGCGATCGAGATCGACCCTTTCGATCACCAGGTCTGGATGCACCGGGGCTTTCTCTTCTGGAGGCTGGAGAGATGGCGAGAGGCCCTCGCCTCCTTCGAGCGGGCCAGGACCCTAGACCCCCAGGATGGCTACGCCCGCTACTGCTGGATGGAGACGGCCGAAGAGATGAAGAGAAGACGATGCCGAAGAGAAGGACGACGAACAGGAGGCCGAAAATAAGCGAGCATTTCAAGGCATAGAGATGTAAGAACAGTCCGATGGACTCGGCGGGATTCGAACCCGCGGCCTCTACCTTGCGAAGGTAGCGATCTACCCCTGATCTACGAGCCCTCAACTGAAACGGTGAGGAGAGGTCCTCAGAGGAGTCCTACCTCTTCAACCTCTACCGACTGGACGCCCGCCACCCCGGCGACGGCGGCCTCCAGCCCCTCAGTCCCGGTGATCCCCTCCGCCAGGATCACGGCCACCATCAGCGCCTTCAGACCGAAGGCTATCGGCTCCTCGGCGAAACCATGAAGCCTCGCCCCTTCAGGAAGGACGGCCTTTATATCTTCCTTCATCTTCTCCATGTCAACGTCGGCGCCCTCGGGCATTATCTTCAGCTTGGCAGCAACTTCTCCCATGCGTGTCACCTCACGGTCCCAAGAACCCACAGCTTGGGCAGGTATAGGGATTGCTCTGCTTTCTGCACCTGTTACACCTCATAATTATCTCCCCACAGTTGGGGCAAGGGAACCTGGCGCCCTCCGGCCCGATCAGCGTTACTCCGCATGACATGCATCTATCTGATTTTTCCGTCATGTTACTCTCTCTAAGTGCTTTGATCGATCCCAGGGTATAAACTTTCCCTTACGTCAGGACCGCTCCGACCAACACTCCGCCCTCTTATAAGGGTTCCGCCCTTCCCCGTCTCAAGGTTCGCGATGAATCGCTTTGGGTCCCTTCCGTCGAGGACGAGGCAGCTCTTCCCCCGTCTCCTCAGGATCCGAAGGGTGCCCTGGTCGATGCAGCTCTTCCTTCCGATGAGCCTCTCTGCCGGGATCTCCACCTCGACCCTGCCCTCCAGGATCACGCCCTCGACGTCCGTCGCCTTGACGAGATCGGACGATAGCCTCGCGGCCACCAGGGCCGCCACGGCGTCGGAGGTGTAGTCCCAGGTGTGCTCAAGCCCCCGGTCGTCCTCTCTCAGGGGTCGGTAGGGTAGAAGGATTCTGACCCCGGAGTCGGGCCTTGAGATCTCGTCGGTCAGGGAGGCGCCCGTCCCGTCTGCCAGAAAATGGGCGTACTCCTCCATCGCCAGTATCGCCATCCAGTGGGCTGTCTCCTCCGACAGATGGTGTCGATCGAAGAGATCTCTCACCAGATCCGCCATGGGGCCGCCGCCGGGAACCACGAGAAAGGCGTCCCCCTCTCTCGATAAGTTCACAAGGCCTCTGATGATATCTCTTGATACCTCGATCAGACTTCCGCCAATCTTAACTACGCAGAAGGCCATGGAGAGATCTGGATCTCTAAAGTATATCTGACGTGCGGGACGAAAGGATTGAAAGCGGATTGAAAGGACTACTGCTAGAGAAAAGAGCGCAAAAGTCGATATTGGATGTAGGGTAAAGGAGGGAGACTAAGTCCATCGACTTTTGCCATTCTGGCCTACGTCATTTGTCGAATATAAGCCTTTCGGTAGGCCACTGCCTTTAACTCTATATAAACATTGTGGTTTTCATGAAGACGCCGCTGCTGGCCGCTGACGCCCTCATCCTCTTCCGTGGGGGGATCGTCCTGATAAGAAGAAAGAACCCGCCATACCAGGGGTTTTACGCCCTTCCCGGGGGGTTTGTGGAGGTCGGTGAGACCGTCGAGGACGCGGCCAAAAGGGAGGCGAAGGAGGAGACGGGACTGGATATCACCCTCACAAAGCTGGTGGGGGTTTACTCGAAGCCAGATCGCGACCCCCGGGGGCACGTCGTCTCGATCTCTTACCTCGCCGAGGGGAGGGGGATGCTCGCCGCCGGGTCGGACGCCGGGTCTGCAGAGGTCTTCGATCCGGAGGATCTTCCGCCCCTCGCCTTCGACCATGCTCAGATAATTCGGGACGGGCTGGAGAAGCTTTAAGATATCTTCTGTCAGGAGATGGTGCTTGCATGGCCGACGATATCAGGGAGATCATAGAGAAGTACGCCCTTCAGAACGCGGTGAAGTACAGGGCTGCGCCCCAGGTCGGCGCGGTGATGGGAAAGCTGATGGGCGAGCACCCGGAGCTTCGGGCTAGGGCGAAGGAGGTATCGCCCCTCGTCGCCTCGGTCCTCTCGGAGGTGGCGAGGACCAGCCCCGAGGAGTGGGAGAAGAGGCTCGCGGAGATCGCGCCGGAGCTTCTGGCGGAGCTTGGCGAAAAGAAGGAGCCCGACAAGGGGCTTGCGGCCCTTGAGGGGGCCGAGGGGGGCGTCGTCATGAGGTTCGCCCCAAACCCCAACGGTCCGCCCACCATCGGGTCCGCCCGGGGGATCATCATCAACTCCGAGTACGTCAAAAGGTACGGCGGAAAGTTCCTCCTCCGCTTCGACGACACCGACCCCGTCAACAAGAGGCCGATGCTGGAGGCCTACGGCTGGTACCTGGAGGACTCGGAATGGCTGGGGGCCGTCCCCGACGAGGTGGTGATCGCCAGCGATCGTCTCCCTGAGTACTACAAGGTGGCAGAGGAGCTGATCCGGAGGGGCGGAGCCTACGTATGCCGGTGCGACCAGGCGTCTTTCAAGGCTTTGAAGGACGCTGCCAAACCCTGCCCCCACCGGGACCAAAGCCCAGAGGAGAACATGGCCCTCTGGAAGGATATGATGAACGGCGCCCTAGGGCCGGGAGATGCGGTCCTCAGGGTCAAGACCGAGATCGCCCACAAGGACCCTGCCCTCAGGGACTGGGCGGCCTTTCGGATCGTGACGGCAGATCATCCGCGGGTCGGCGAAAAGTACAGGGTCTGGCCGCTTCTCGACTTCGAGTCCGGGGTCGAGGACCACCTCCTCGGCGTCACCCACATCATCCGGGGAAAGGACCTGATGGACAGCGAGCGGAGGCAGAAATACCTCTACGGGCACATGGGCTGGGAGTACCCGACGACGATCCACTGGGGGAGGATCAAGATCCACCAGTTCGGCTCCTTCAGCACCAGCGCTCTGCGGCGAGCTCTCGAGGCTGGAGAGTATTCCGGCTGGGATGATCCGGGGATGCCGACCGTCCGGGCATTGAGGCGGCGCGGCATCCGGGCCGAGGCGCTAAGAAAGTTCATGATAGACCTGGGGGTCGGCGAGACGGACATCAGCATCAGCATGGACTCGGTCTACGCCGAGAACAGGAAGATCGTCGACCCGGAGGCGAAGAGGCGCTTCTTCGTCAAGGAACCGGTCCCCCTGGAGGTTGAGGGAGATGTGCCCCAAGCTGCCAAGGCCCCCTTCCACCCGACGCTGGACCTAGGATTTCGGGAGATCCCGGCGGGAAGAGAGCTCCTCGTCTCGTCCGACGACGTGTTGGATCTCAAGGCCGGCGGAAGCCTGAGGCTCAAAGACCTCTGCAACATTGAAATTCTCAGCCTCGATCCCCTCCGGGCGCGGGTCATCGGGACCGACCCCCACCAGGCGAGGGAGATGAAGCTTCGGATCATCCACTGGGCCCCGACGGACGGCGTCCCCGTGCGGGTGATGCGCCCAGACGGCGTCGACTCGGGCATCGGCGAAGTCGGGATCAAGGGCGACCTCGGCCAGGTCGTCCAGTTCGAGAGGTACGGCTTCGTCCGGATCGACACCGCATCGGATGACGAGGTCGTCGCTTACTTCGCTCATCGGTGAGGTGCCTGCGAAGGAGACGAAATAGCCCCCTCCATCTCCTCGAAGAGCCCGATGACCGCCTCCCCCTCGACGAAGGCGAGGTTCCTATCATGGGCGTACCTCATCGCCCCCTCCTTCGAGAGGGCCCGTCCCGTCCTCCCGTCCAGCATCTCACAGACGACGACTGCCGGGGCGACCTTCGCGGCCCTGGCAAGGACGATGGAGAGCTCCGTCTGCCCCCTCCTCTCGGAGAGAAGGCCGGGGGCTGCCCGGAGGAGGGGGACGTGGCCCGGAGACCTGAACTCGGCGCCGAAACTGACGGGCCCGCCGTTCATGGCAGATCTTGCGACCGCAGCAATCCTGGATATGGTGAGGGCTCGGTCGATGTCTGTGATCCCGGTGAAGGTCTCGCGGTGGTTGACAGAAAAGGAGAAGGAGGACCTGGAGTCGTAGGGGATGTCCCCCTCCCGCACAAAGAGGGAATCGATCGCCCCGAACCCTGCGACCTTCGCGCCGTCTTTTGATCCGTTCTCGCTTTTCCGAGCCCTTCGTCGAGGCTGCCGCGAACTTCAGGACGTCGGCGATGTAGGGTAGCCCCAGGTTCGAAGAGGCGACGGGATCGATGACGACGCAGATGAGGCCGCCAGCGTCCCGCCGCAGCTGCCAGACGTGCTCGGACGTCACAAACTCGGCCCCGATGACCAGGTCCGTTTCCCCCTCCCGGTCGTCGAAGTCGCGGAGGAGGACGACCTCGCCCCTCTTCAGAGCCTCCGCCGCCGCGGACGCCCTGGCCGCCCCTCTCTCCCTCGCCCCCTTCTCACTTTCTCCGATCGATCCGGTCATTCCAAAACCACCTCCACCTCATCTCCGTCCGAAAGGCCTAAGGCCTTCCTCAGGTTCTCAGGTGCGATCAGCTCCAGAAGGGTTGCAGGGTAGCTCGTCCTTTCGGGCCGCACGATGGCGCCCTTTATGCCGTTGATCTTGACGGGGCGGCACCGGCACGCTCCGAAGGTTCTCCCCTCATCTTCAAAGCCCTCGATCCTGACCGATTTGGGGTCGGATTCGTCGAGGGCAAAGGGCTCATCGAGCTTCAGGTTCAGGGTGCCAGGGGATGGATCAAAACCTATCTTCTCTGAAAACTGCCGCCTGTATCCCTCCCTGGAGATGTAGTACTGACCTTCTCCAAGGCCCGATGCGACTCTGCCCTTCACCTTTACGACCCGCAGGTCCTCGAAGATCTTCTGGTAGTCCCTGTACTCCGCCTTCATCCTCAGAACTCCCCGCTCGGTGATCCTGACCTTCTGCCCCTCGTTTGAGACGACCCTCGCGATGTAGCCCTCCTCCTCCAGGTCCGAGAGCCTCCTCGACGCCGTCTGTGGGCTTGATCCGATCAACGATGCGAAGGTCGAAGACGACAACGTCACGTCATTTTTCATCGCCCCGAGAAGGGCGAGCCTCTTCAGAGTTTCTACCTCCATGAAAGCCCCGCCAAATTTGAGATGGTGACCAAATTTGGTAGGACAATATATAACGCTTCTCGCCATAAGGGAGGTATTCGGGTCGTCGCCAGCGAGGGCTCTGGTAAGATTTCACCGGCTCTGAAAAGCCATCCTCAACGATGGCGAGGCAGATCTTTTGTCCTGCCCCGCCAGAAAAATAATGGTCTGTAGAGGTCGATCGAGCGTCTCTTCAGGCGTACTGGCCGAAGGCCACCTCGGATACCTCTTTCGTAGTCTCGGAATGAGAGTCTGAGATCTTGGATCGGGCTCTCTCGAAGTCCCGGTGGCAGACGACGTCCCTCTCCTCCCGGATCGCGAACATCCCGGCCTCTGTAGCCAGAGCTTTGAGGTCTGCGCCGCTCGCCCCCTCGGCAACGTCTGCGATCCTTTTCAGGTCCACGTCGGGATGGAGGTTCATGCTGGCGGTATGAATCGCCAGGATCGAATGTCTTCCGGCCTTATTCGGCAGAGGGACGTAGATCAGCCTGTCGAACCTTCCGGGCCGGAGGAGGGCCGGATCGAGCATGTCCGGCCTGTTGGTGGCGGCGATCAGCTTCACCTCGCCCCGGGGGTCAAAGCCGTCCATCTCCGCCAATAGCTGCATGAGGGTCCTCTGGACCTCGCGATCGCCGCTCGTCGCCCCGTCCATCCTCCGAGAGCCGATGGCGTCCAGCTCGTCGACGAATATTATGGCCGGCGCCTTGTTCTGGGCGAGCTCGAAGAGCTCCCTCACCATCCTCGCGCCCTCACCGATGTACTTCTGGACCAGCTCGCTTCCCACCACCCGGAGGAAGGTGGCCTCGGTGCTGCAGGCGACGGCCTTCGCGAGGAGGGTCTTTCCGGTTCCCGGGGGTCCGTAGAGGAGGACGCCCTTGGGGGGCTCGATGCCCACCTTGGCGAAGAGGTCAGGCCTCTTCAAGGGCAGCTCCACGATCTCCCTGATCTGGGAGATCTGATCTACCAGCCCCCCGATCTGGCCGAAATCTACGTCTGGAGCGTCCTCGATCTCCATGCCGAAGACGGCGGGATCGTGGGCCGAGGGGAGGGAGAACATGACTGAGAAGGACTGCTGGTTGAGGGCGACCCTGGTTCCGGGCCTCAGGTCTCCCTCGATGAACTGAGAGACGTTGACTACGAATCGAGGGCCTGTGGAGCTCTTGACCACCACCCGGTTGTCGTCGAGGACGTCCAGGATCGTCCCCACGATCAGAGGGCCGGTCCGGAGCCGCTCAAGCTCGCTTCGGAGCTTTCTCACCTCGCGTTCGAACTTGAGCTTCTGGTTCTCCATGACGCGCTTTTCGCCCTCCACCCGGTCCTTCTGCTCTCGAAGGGCGAGGTTTCTCTCCTCGAGCTGTCGCATCCGGTCCATCAGGTAGCGGGAAAAATCAGCGCCGACTCGCGATTCGTCCATGGGATCTCCAAAGCGTATTTAACGTTGACTGCTATTAAACTTTTCCGAGATGAACAAACATGCAGTGTGAGATATGCGGTACAGAAGTCTCCGGCAAGCCAAGAAAAGTGGTGATCGACGGATCTGAACTGCAGGTCTGCAACAGCTGCGTCCGATTTGGAGAGGTCGCAGACAAGTTTTCACCTGTACCCAGAAAGATCGTTCCCCAGGAGCGGGCTTTCAGGGCGCCGCCGAAGCCCAGGCCCCGCCGCGACGAGTTCAGGGAGATGCCTGAGATAGTTCCCGATTACGGCAAAATCGTCAAAGAGGCCCGGGAGGGGATGGAGCTGACCCCTGAGGAGCTGGGAGTCAAGATCAAGGAGAAGGCATCCCTGATAAGGAAGATCGAGAGGCACGAGATCGTCCCCGAGGACTCAGTGAGGATCAAGCTGGAACGGGAGCTGAACGTAAAGCTGACCGACAAGGTGAGTGACGAGGAATGGAAGTCGGGCAAAGGTGGAAGGGGTCTGACCCTCGGCGATATCGCCTTCATCAAGAAGAGATGACGGAAAAGGCAATCACCGAGGCTGTGAAGCTCCTGGCCGATGGTGGAACGGTAGTCTACCCGACGGAGACGGTCTACGGCATAGGGGCCTCGATCTACATCCCCCAGGCGGTGGAGAGGGTCTTCGAGATCAAAGGGCGAGACCGCAAAATGCCCCTTTCGGTGGCGGTCGCAAGCTTCGAGATGATGGGCCAGATCGCCCGATTGGACGAAGATGACCTCGTCCTCCTCCGAAAGGTGCTGCCCGGCCCGATCACGGTCCTGGTCGAAAAGAGCCCCGACCTTTCCGACCTCGTGACGGCCGGATCGCCCCTGGTGGGGATCAGGTTTCCCGACCATCCGATGGCCCTGGAGCTCATCGCGAGGGCGGGGCCGATCACAGCGACCTCTGCAAACCTCTCAGGACAGCCGCCGCCGGCAAGCCTTGAGGAGCTGGACCCGGAGATCGCAGAAAAGGTCGACCTAGTCCTGGACGGGGGGAGAGGCCGGCTCGCCCGGCCCTCGACCCTCGTCGACCTGGCAAAAAGAAAGGTGATAAGAGAGGGGGCGGGGATGGAGAGGCTGCGGGAGCTTTTAGGATGAACGCGAGGATAAGAGACTTCTTTCAGACCGTCGACGGCTGGATATTCGCCGTCGTAGACTACCACCACCCCAAGGGGATCAGGTCGATGCTGCGGTATGTCCCCGACCCCGAAGGCGAGAGAGAGGCAGGGAGCGTTCGATACAGAAAGCTCGACTTCGAGGACGCTTACGCGTTTCTCCGACGGGAACGGCCCGAGTACGTCCAGGACGTCCACGTCGTCCCCGAGGAGGAGGTCCTCCGATTCTATCGGCCCGAAAAGGAGCTTCCAAAGGTGGCGGAACGGGATGATAGAATCGGAGAGATCGTTTCGGTCCTGAAAGAGGGAGGCGTCCCTCCGGAGATGATGGGAATCACGGGCTCTATCCTGGTGGGGCTTGACGGCCCCAGCTCGGACATAGACTTTCTCGTCTACGGAAGCGACTGGTGGCGGGCGAGGGACGTCATCGCGAGGGCCAAGAAGGGGGAGGCAGGACGAATCGGGGACCTGGACGAGGCCACCTGGGATAAGATCTATCGAAAGAGGGTACCAGAGATAAGCCGCGACGAGTTCGTTCTACACGAGAAGAGGAAGGGGAACCGGGGGCTTGTGGATGGGACCTACTTCGACCTCCTCTTCACTCGGGACTGGGACCAGATCAGGCCGCCCTTCCCCCCGGGCAAGAAGGTCGGACGGCGTAAGATCGAGGGGCACGTCCTCGACTCCGAGTTCGCCTTCGACAACCCCGCCGTCTTCGAGATCGACCACCCTGAGATCTCCGAGATCCTCTGCTACACCCACACCTACGCAGGCCAGGCCCTGCCGGGGGAGCGGATCGAGGCCTGCGGCGTCCTCGAGGAGACGGAGGACGGCGATAGACTCGTGGTGGGAACGTCGAGAGAGGCGAAAGGAGAGTGGATCCGATCTCTGACCCTTCTGGAGAGGGCCTCGTCAAGATCGTAGAGGGGCTGAAGAGGGCCTGGAGGCTCGAGGTCGAGGTGAAAGTCGAGATCAGCGAGGAGCCCTTCGTCCTCGGAAGGACTGTCCACGAGCGGGAAGGCTATCGGATATACCTCTCGGAGCCCGAGCCCTATCCCCTCCTCCACGAGTTCTACCACGTCCTCTTCGAGGAGAAGGTGATGAAGCGTCACATCGGATCTGCTTGCGACTTCTGCGCCAAGATCACTCTCGAGATGATGAACGTCCTCGTCGACCTGGGGATAGAGAGGATCATCCAAAGAACCGACGCTGGGATATTTCCCGCCTACTTTCCGAGGGTCGAAGAGAACCTGGATCGGATCGGAAGGTGCGGCGTCCTCCCCTTCGACCCCACGAGGACCGTCGCCTACAACCTATACCTGGAGACGGCGATAAGAGAGCTCTACCCCGATCTCAGGGACGATTACGACTTCTGGTCGAGGATCGACCTCTCCGATGAGATGAGGGCGGGGGTCGAATCGGCCCTGGCGATCGCGAGGGAGTTCGTCCGGGAGAGGCCCTCCACCTGGCGGGATATCGCCGATGCCGCCGTGGACCTCTCCTGGCCGATCTTTGGGGCGGACGTGATGATCATCGAGTCGAGGGAGGAGTTTCGGATAGTCTGCAACACCGACCACATCGAAGCCAAGAGAAAGGTATCTGAGATGATCGACCGGCTCAAGGCCCTATCCCGCGACTGGAGGAGGGCTCCAGGATAGAGAATTAGTTAAGGCTTGAAGTTCAAAGGGTTGAGCGCTGAAGATTGAGGTGAAGGTCGAACGGCTGAAGAGGAGCCTTCTTCGGGCTTGAAAAAGATCTCACATCCAGATCGAAAAGAGGTTAATACATGTTATTCGAGGTCAACCCTTTCGACATAGAGATAGGACAGTACAAGGTGATGCTGAACCTGGCCGACGCGAGAGAGCTGGGGATGAACGCCGGCGACCGGGTCCGGGTGAAGGCGAAAGGCGCCTCCTTCACGGCGATCCTGGACGTCACCACCCAGATGGTGGAGCCCGGGAAGGTCGGGATCTTCACCGAGGCCCACCAGAAGGTGGGGGAGGCGAAGGAGGTGGACGTGGCCCCGGCGGCGAAGCCCCTCTCCGTCAGCTACATCAAGAGGATTATGGACCAGGAGAAGCTCACCGAGGATCAGATCAGAACGATCGTCCAGGACATTGTCGACAACAACCTCAGCGACATCGAGATCTCCGCCTACCTCACCACCCTCTACATAAGAAACTTCGACTCCCAGGAGACGGAGTGGCTGACGAGGGCGATGATCGAGACCGGGGAGCGGATCCACTTCGACACCCACCCCGTGGTCGACAAACATTCCATCGGCGGGGTTCCTGGAAATAAGGTATCGCTGCTGGTCGTCCCGATCGTCGCCGCCGCGGGCCTTCTCATCCCCAAGACCAGCTCCCGGGCCATCACCGGGGCCGGAGGAACCTCGGACCTGATGGAGATTCTGGCGCCGGTGGAGTTTTCCGCCGACGAGATCAAAGAGATCGCCGAGGAGGTGGGCGGGATCCTCGCCTGGGGCGGTGCGACGAACATAGCGCCCGCCGACGACAAGCTGATCAGGGCCGAGTACGCCCTCACCATCGACCCCTACAGCCAGATGCTCGCCTCGATCATGGCCAAGAAGGGGGCGGTGGGCGCAGACTCGGTGGTGATGGACATGCCCGTCGGCCCCGGAACGAAGCTTCCGACCGTCGACGACGGAAGGTCGATGGCAAAAGACTTAATCGACCTCGGGGACCGGCTCGGGATCAGGGTCGAATGCGCCATGACCTTCGGCGCATCACCGGTGGGAAGGACCGTCGGCCCCGCCCTGGAGGTGAAGGAGGCGCTGACCATGCTAGAGAGCGGTCAGGGTCCGAACAGCCTCCGGGAGAAGAGCCTCTCCCTCGCCGGGATCCTCCTTGAGATCGGGTGCACCGCCGGGATGGGTTGCGTCGCCGCCCGGGGTGAGGGGAGGGCGATGGCAGAGAGGATCCTCACCAGCGGCAAGGCTCACGAGAAGATGATGGAGATCATCGAAGCTCAGGGGGGCGACCCGAACGTCAAGAGCAGCGATATCGAGATCGGTGAGTACCATCACGAGATCCTCGCCCCTGCGAACGGGTACGTCATCTCCTTCGACAACAAGAGGATCATCGAGATCGCGAGGAACGCCGGGGCTCCCGCCGACAAGAAGGCCGGGGTCCGGATCCACAAGAAGATGGGGGAGGTGGTGAAGAAGGGGGAGCCGCTCTTCACCATATACTCCGGCAAGGACTGGGAGGTCCAGAGGGCCGCCAACGACGCCCTGCGGGACATGCCCATCGTAGTCGAGGGGATGCTCCTCGAGAGGTATCCGAGGTTCTCCCAGATTTAGGCCGGTGGGAACGTTTTATAAGGTCGATCGAGAGACCTCTGGAACATGAAGGTTGCCGTCATCTATCACGAGGATTTCGGGTCGAAGGGGCACAGCGTCCTCAAGCACCGGATCAAGCCCTCCTTTGAAGCTCTGGCCAGGTCGGGGCTCCTGGAGGAGGGCGATGTTCAGGTCTTCGAGCCCGAGCTCGCGCCTCTCGCCCTCGTCGAAAGGGCTCATACCCCAGAGCACATGGAGAGGATGATGTCCGAGTCTTGTGACCGGATGCACCACGACGTCGCCCTCCTCTCGGCGGGGTCCGTCATCAAGGCCTCTGAGATGGTGGCGAGAGGTGAAGCCGAGAACGCCTTCGCCTACACCGGGACCGCGGGCCACCACGCGAGCCCCGGAAGCTGCTGGGGGTTCTGCTACTACAACGACGTGGCGATATCGATCATGAGGCTCAGAGAGATGGGCCTGGAGAGGTTTCTGATCGTCGACGTCGACCCCCACTTCGGCGACGGGACGAGAAACTTCTTCGGAGCCGACCCCAACGTCTATCACATAAACTTCAACCACCAGGAGAACTCCAACTCCGACAGCAAGAACAACAACTACGACGTCGGGATCGGGTTTGACTCCAAAGACGATCAGTTTTTGAGCGAGCTTGAAAGGAGCATGGAGATTGCCAAAGACTTCGATTTTTCGATCTGTTTTGTGGTCTTCGGCCACGACTCCCACGCCGACGACTACGGCGGCTTCGAGCTCACCTCTGCCGTCTACGCGAAGATGGCGAGGATCATCAAGGAGGCCGCGGGAGGGAGGGGGGTCGTATTCGTCCTCTCCGGTGGGTCGGTCCCCGAGGTGGCCTCGAAGGCGATCCCCGAGGTGATAGCGGTCCTGGCGGGGAGGTGATAGGCTTGAAGATGGCCGCGAGCTGCTACAGCTGCATCATGGACAGGGCCAAGTTCGAGTGCGACCTCCTCTTCTCCGAAGAGGATTCTAAGAAGGGGGCGATGGAGGAGCTCGTCGACTTCATGGCCCTCCACAAGGGAGTTGTCCCCTCGGTGGTGGGGAACGAGCGGGAGGAGATAATGAAGAGGAGGAGCAGAAATCCCGACCCCTACCGGGAGATGAAGGCCAAGAGCAACCGGGTGGCGACCTGCCTCCTCCCCCTCGCGAAACGGTTTTACGATGAGTCGGAGGACAAGCTTGAGGCCCTGATCAGGATCGCCGCCGCCGCCAACTCCATGGAGTGGGGGGTCAAGGGCCACGACTTCGACGTCGACTCCTTCGAGGACGTCTTTTTTGAAACCCTGAACGAGAAGTTCGACGGCGACCTGGAAGAGGCCCGGCGGCGGATAAACCGGTTCGAGAAGATACTCTACCTCACCGACAACGCCGGCGAGGTAGTCTTCGACCTATTCGTCATCGAGAGGCTTTTGGAGATGGGAAAGCGGGTCGTCATCGGACCCAAGACCGGACCCATCTTAAACGACGTCACCGCCGATGAGCTTGAGGCGATGACCTCCCTTCCCATCGAGCCGACCGGCCCTGTAATCGGCCTCTCCCTGGAGAAGGTGAGGCCCGAGCTCCTCGGCCTTCTCAGGGACGAGAGCCGCCTCGTCATAGCCAAGGGGATGGGCAACTTCGAGACGATGACCGAGTTCGACGAATTTCTTTCTGGCCGGCTCATCTACGTCATGAGGGCAAAGTGTGAGCCGGTCTCCATGACGGTGGGGGTTCCCCAGGGGACCCTCGTGGTGAGGGCGGTCTAGCCGTAGCCGGCGCGATATTCCGCCTCGCGCCGGAGAAGCCTCTTTTTCCCCCCATCTTCGCCCTCTTTCGGCCCCTCTCGATGTGCCCAGCCGAGAACCTCCGTATTGACGTTCAGCCCCAGAAGGTCGCTCGTGACCCCGATGAGGTATCTTGCGGCCGCCAGGTCGACGGCCTTCTCGCCGTGGGTCTTCCCCATGAGGCAGACGCCCCGCATCCCGTAAGAGGGGCATAGGCCGACGAGGATCCCGTTGAGGCCGCCGACGATCCCGTCTCGAAGGAGGGCGACTCCACTTTCTTCGAGGGCCAAAGCCAGCTCGGCGTCAGTGGCCACTCCGAAGACCTTTTCCTCGGAGCGTCCGACGTAGGCTGCGAGGGTTATCAGGTCGGTAACCTCATAGGACTCGAGGGCCTTGAGGATCTCTCCCGCCAGGTTGTACATGTGGGGCGGCTTCAGGGGCTGGGCGTCCCCCGAGAGGACGAGAAGGTCGTCCCGGCCCACCGGGGCCTTCAGCTCAACCTGGAGGGCTCTCGCGATCCCGTCCTCGACGGGGACCTCGGGGGGAAACCCGGTGGAGACCATCAGCTGGAAGGTCGCGCACTCCAGGGCGGTGCCGATGTAGTCGGCGGCCACCTTCCCCACGCTTCCGATGCCGGGCATCCCGCCGATGCAGACGCACGGGCCGAAGATTTTCTTGGACATGGTGGGATTGGGGGACGGGCTTTTTCAGTGCCCTGCAGTCCTGATGATCCAGTTCACAGGTACTAGCTCCTCAGAGCCTACTATCCCCACCTCTGCAGGGAAGAGCTCTTTTGTCTGCATATCGAAGAAGTACGAGTTCCCTTCGGCATCGGTTCTATCTATCCCCACGTCGACGGCTCCCCGATCGTAGAAGCATACGTAGAAGTCGCCGCTTATGGGCAAGGAGGGGATCTCGACGATGCCGATCCCCGGCTGTCCTATGAAGGTGAAGTAAGGCAGCTGGGAATCTGTGAACCGATAGAGGAGGTCCAGGTTCTCGTCCCTGATCTCCATGCTTATGATCTGCTCCTCCGGCAAGGTTCCATTCTCCTCGTACCCGTCCCATCCGAGGATCTGGACCGCGTCCAGAGTCCAGCTCGGACGAGGCGGCGTGAACTTCACAGTTTCTGCAACCCCCAAGTACCCCGACGAATAGAGGCCGGCAAGGTTGACCGTCGTCTCATTCCCGCTATCCTGGATCAACAGATCCTGCTGGCCCTCTTGGCCCACGGCCAGGCTGGCCAGAGAGAGGGCCACAAAGGAAAATAAGGCCGCCAGAAGTAAGATCTTCTTCAAAGGATCACCACCCTCAATTGGATCGCAGAATATATAGATGATGCCGTCGGTCAAAACTTAAAACAGATTTTTTATACGATATAAATATCGGTTGAGGGTGGCGGCGAGCAGCCGTCCTCAGGCCCCAACGAAAATCCGACGGCTTACTGCCTCCTCTCACTCCGTTTTTTCTCCTCCCGCTCCTGTAGCCCTCTCACCCTTGAAGCGGCAGGGTGCCTGTGTTGCGGAGGTTCTGCCTGATCATCGGCCACGCCTGATCTCCGAAGGAGTCGGAGATCTCCCAGATGTAGATCCGGCCGTCGTTGGATCCCGCCACCATATCGAGGCTCTCATCACCATCGATGTCGGCGATGGCCTACAATTGCCGGCGATGACCAGACCGCTTTGAAAGGTGATTATCGGAAAACCGCAGACTGGAGACCCATCGCCATGCCAGGCGTATATCCCTCGGTCCATTGATCCGACCACAATCTCGATGGACCCGTCGCCGTCCAGGTCTCCTGCCGTCGGCGACGAGGCGATGTCGTTTGAGGTGAAAGCCGGTTTTCGCCGCCATCACCTGATTTAGATTAATGCTATCACAAGAGACAGATTGGCGTGCTCGATCTGTTTTCTGATACGTCCTCTAATACAACAGCTTGCTTGTCGAGCTTGGAGGCGTGCCGATCTGAGATGGCCCGGTCCAGTTCGATAAGCTTCGTTACCACCTCGTTTTTCATATTCAGCCTGTACATCTTAGCCCGCCCGACCTCGCGGGTGAAGGCCACCAGCTCGTTTCTCTCCAGGCCGTCCCAGACCGAGAAGAGCGTCGTTCTGCTAATACCGGCGCCCGCGGCTATGTCGGTCTTTGAATAGTCGAATCCGATGTTGTCCATCAGGAAGTCCAGGATCTTCAGGGTGGGGTCTTTGCCCCCGAGGACCTTTAAAAAGAGAGATCCGTCGTCGATGGTCTCGGCTTCCTCGTCTACAATTTTGACAGCCATGGCCAAGCTCTACTCCTTTTCTGCGTTCTCCTCAATTTCTCCGTATAAATGAGGATGTGCAATTATACCTAGTGGTTTTATACATGTTATAAATCTTGCCGTCATAGTATTGTATTCTGGACTCTTATAAATCTAGATAAAATAACTAAATAAATTTAAGTAATATTCCAATCTCCTATCTCGCGGATGGATAGGGATTTAAAACTAAGAGGGACACTTCTTCATAAACTGGACCGAAAAGGAAAATGGGGTCCAGTTCATACCAGCTTGGATAACCTCCCGAAAGGCCTCCCCTCGGACCTCCGCGGCGAGGCGAAGGCCGTTGCAAAAGCGTTGATCAAAGAGGGTCTAATTTCGGAGAAGCCGACATCCTACGGCGTTGAAGTATTCCTTAATTTAAAAAGGCGAGCCGAGATCCAATAGATCATCGAGGCCTACCTGAAGGCGGTCGAATCGGAGGGATGATCATCGTCGTCCCTCCAGTTCAACCCTTCCACTCGCTAACAGATCACCTCGTCTGCTCGCCCCATGCCCATCCCCGCCCCCCCTTCCCGCCGTCGCCGGACCGGGGGCGAGACCGCCCGCCGGGCGGCGCTCGGCGGAGGAGGGGGCGCGCGCTCGCCTAGCGTCCGCATCAACGCTGCCACTTTCTCGCGAAGGTGGCGATGAAGGCGGCCCACATAAAGACGCCCCCACCTCACCGTATGATCTTCCTCGCCAGCACCACCACGAATAGCGCGAGGAAGAGATACCCGAGGACGCCCTCAAACATCACCGCGTACTTGCAGAGCCCCACCGGGTGCAGCCCGTCGGGGGTTCCGCCCGTCAGCGCCGTGAAGCTGAAGTAGAGGCACTCGCCCCACGAGGGGGAGACGGCGCCGTCGCCCGAGCTGAAGGTGAAAAGAAGCGTGCTGTTGTTCACGGCCTCCATCGTCACGGTCGAGGGTCCGGATTCTGCGATTGCTCCGTATCTCTGGGGCAGGAGCTTGTAGAGGAGGGTGAAGCCGAGGACGGAGCCGAAAACCCAGAGGATTATGGGCTGAATTCTGACACCGTATCCGCAAGAGACGAAGCCGATCCAATCGAGGAGCTTGGACCAATTAAACCGATGAATCCAGGTAAACGGTGGGTAGTTGTTAATCCAGCTCAGAGATTCGGATATTCGCTTAATCTTGGCTGAAGTCCGGTCATAACAGCGAACGAGAAACTCAATCAATCTATTCTCTTCGCTATACCATTTCTTACGAGCCTGGCTCTCCTTTCGATATTGATAGTAGCAATCATCAGCATCGCTGAACTGCTCGATAACTTTAAAATTTTTTATTAATGCCAAGTAAGCGGGACCGTTATAAATCAGATTGTCTTTAATCGAGTTCCAAGTTATATATAACTGGAGGAATTTCAAATTATCTAAGTTCAATTCTTTATCGAACTTTGTGTCCCTGAAGTCGACATCTCCACTGAACCGAGCCCACCAAAAGTAGGCATCGCCGCTGAACTGAGCTTTGTAGAAGTAGGCATCGCCGCTGAACTTGGTCTCACTGAAGTCGGCACCGCAGCTGAGCTTAGCCCCCTCGAAGTTGGCATAGCCGCTGAACTTAGCCCTACTGAAGTCAGCATTGCCGACGAATTTAGCCTCACCGAAGTCGGCACCACAGCTAAACTTAGCCCTACTGAAGTCGGCATTGCCGACGAATTTAGCCTCGTAGAAGTCGGCATTGACGCTAAACTGGGCTTTGTAGAAGTAGACATAGCTGTCGAACTTGGTCCCCTCGAAGTTGGCATAGCCGCTGAACTTAGCCTTTCTGAAGTCGGCACGTCTGCTAAACTTAGCCTCCTCGAAGTTGGCATAGCTGCTGAACTTTGCCCTCCTGAAGTCGGCATAGCCGCTAAACTTAGCCTCCTCGAAGTTGGCATAGCCGCCGAACTTAGTCTCCTCGAAGTCGGAACGGTCACTGAACTTAGCCTCCTCGAAGTTGGCATGACCGCTGAACTTAGCCCACACAAAGTTGGCATGGTCGCTGAAATTAGCCCCTTTAAAATCGACCGATTTCCGGAAGATGGCATTGCTGAAGACCACAGCGCCTTGAATCTCGGAGTTCGTGATGCTTATAGGTGATTTGACGATCTTCGCCTCTTTGGTCAGTCCCTGCAGATTCTCGAGCTCTGTTCTGTCCACATGCTCGGTAGGTAGGTCCAACGCACCCAGCTTCAAGTCGCCCTCGACGATCACGCCGTCGTACTCGACGTCCTCGCCCCGCTCGATCTTGGCCAGGATCTCGCTCGCCTGGATCACAGGGCGCTGGTTTGAGCTGGTGTCCGGTTCCATCGGTGTTAGCATTCAATGGCAAAGAATTTAAAAACTCGCCCTTGGCGGCCTTAGCTAACCTAACGAGCTTCTCAGTCAGCCAGTAGAATCACGAAGAATTCACGCAATGGTAACAGATCATCCCAGTCGGGCGTTTAGGGGGTTAGAGCTGGAGGAGCAGGTTCCCGCGACTAACTTGAAATCACCCTACTATTTGTTTTGATTTTTGTTCGTCCAACTTTTGAGCTGACCGTATCGCTTTATTAACAATATCGTGATCTTTTTTAAGGTCGTGCATAATCTTGGCCGTTTCGGGACTTGAAATTAGATCTCGAACAAACTCAGTTAATTTGTTAATAATATCATTTAAAAAGTCAAGAATCTTTGTTATATTAGCTGTCAATTTCGAGATGGTTAATTTAAACTCATCATGATATTTATAGAAACCATATACAACTAATGCGTAAATCATTGCAATAATCAATGGAGGCAAATCACTTAAATATCTAGTTATTCTCTCAAATCCTTGAGTTATGCCTATCAATAATATATTGATTAATCTATGATAAAATTGTGAGATATATTTTATTACTTCGGGAGCGCGGAGGGTCACGAATACCCCGACATTTAGGTCGGGGATGAAGTGAACCCTCGCCCCTTTTTCTTGTG
>NPIE01012009.1_pt2 | contig 28478 bp, 19 predicted proteins | sample 8637661 | NCBI WGS metagenome assembly NPIE01 (sample SAMN07420842, study PRJNA396082) | bioreactor metagenome | isolation source: sample BA12 brine-fed electro-methanogenic bioreactor BA | place: Japan: Kochi | collected 2016-12-09 | reverse complement strand
CAACGTGCTGCTGCTGGACGAACCCACCAACGACCTTGACGTGGAAACCCTGCGCGCTCTGGAAGAAGCCCTGCTGAACTTCCCGGGCTCCGCCCTGGTGATCTCGCACGACCGCTGGTTCCTGGACCGGGTAGCGACCCACATCCTGGCGTTCGAAGACGACGGCGAAGTAGTCTACTTCGAAGGCAACTTCACCGATTACGACGCCGACTTCAAGAAGCGCAAAGGCGACTCCGCCATGCAGCCCAAGCGTATGAAGTACAAGAAACTGGCGTAACCGATGACCGGGCCGGCCTTCGCGTCGGCCCGCTTGCCCTCCCCGATCTGCCCGACACGGAACCATACCCATGGCCAAAGCCAAAACCGCCTTTGTATGCACCGAGTGTGGTGCCGACTATTCCAAGTGGCAGGGCCAATGTACCGCCTGCCAGGCCTGGAACACCATCAGCGAAGTACGCGGCGTCTCAGGCCCCGGCAAAGGTGCTCGCAGCGCCCGCTTTGAGGGTTATGCCGGCAGCTTGTCGGAGGTAAAAAGCCTGGACGAAGTCAGTCTGGCAGAGCAGGCACGCATCAGCACCGGCATGCAGGAATTCGACCGTGTCCTGGGTGGCGGCCTGGTGGAAGGGTCAGCCGTGTTGATGGGAGGCCACCCCGGCGCCGGTAAAAGCACCCTGCTACTGCAGGCGGTTTGCCAACTGGCCGAGAAACACTCAGCGCTGTACGTGACCGGTGAAGAATCCCTGCAACAGGTGGCCATGCGCGCCAAGCGCCTGGGCTTGCCCACCAAAGACCTGAAAATGCTCTCGGAAACCTCCGTAGAACGCCTGATGCAGGTGGCGGAAGCGGAAAAACCCCGCATTCTGGTGATCGACAGTATCCAGGTGATGCATGTGGCGGATATTGAATCCGCCCCTGGCTCGGTATCCCAGGTTCGGGAAAGCGCAGCCTTCCTGACCCGCTTCGCCAAACAAACCGGCACCATTCTCTTGCTGGTGGGCCATGTCACCAAAGACGGCAGCCTGGCCGGCCCAAAAGTGCTGGAACACATGATTGACTGCTCGATCCTGCTGGAAGGCTCCAGCGACAGCCGCTACCGCACCCTGCGCGGCATCAAGAACCGCTTCGGCGCGGTTAATGAGCTGGGCGTGTTTGCCATGCTGGAGCAAGGCCTGAAGGAAGTGAAAAATCCGAGCGCTATTTTCCTGAATCGGGGCGAGGAAGCGGCGCCGGGGAGCGTGGTGATGGTGGTCTGGGAAGGCACTCGGCCGATGCTGGTGGAGATTCAGGCCCTCGTGGACATGGCCCAGGGGAGCTACCCGAGACGGGTGGCGGTAGGGACTGACCAGAACCGCTTAGCGATGCTTCTGGCCGTGCTGCACCGCCATGGCGGCATGCATGTGGCCGATCAGGATGTGTTTGTGAATGTGGTGGCCGGTGTGAAGGTCAACGAAACCAGTGCGGATCTTGCTTTGCTGTCAGCTGTGGTTTCTTCATTCCGGAATCGGGCGCTGCCGCAGGATCTGGTGATTTTTGGCGAAGTTGGCTTGTCTGGGGAGATCCGGCCGGTACCGAGTGGCCAGGAGCGTATCTACGAGGCGGCCAAGCACGGTTTTACCCGGGCTTTGGTGCCCAAGGCCAACGTTCCGCGCAAGCCCGTTGATGGCATGAAGGTGATTCCGGTGACCAAGCTTTCGGATGCCCTGTCTGCTCTGGAAGAGCTCTGAGGGCACCTGTCAGCCTGAAGCAATCAACCTGAGCTCCCTAGTAATTGGTAATCCGGCACTGCAATCCGATTCCAAAGCCCAGCATGGGATTACGCTCGATAATCTCCCGAATCAGGTTGCGGTGGTAATCCCGGGTATGGATGTCGGGGATCGTCGCGCGCCCAATGTCCGCAAGACACTGGCATTGCTGCTCCGAGAAGGTTCGGGTGCAAGTGGCCACAAAACGGGAAGGCCCGTTATTTCCCGCGCCGTCGCTAGCCTGAATGCTCTCAACGATACGCGTTGCCAATACATAGGATTCAGGTAATCGACAGGCAATGTTCTGAGCAAGCTCGATGCCCGCGATTACATGACCTGTGGCGGAGGTCGCCTTACCCAAATTTCGTCCGGGATTCATATAGTTATTGCCCATTACGGCGAACGTTTTTCCGGCTCGCGCAAAGTTATTGACCACGCTTGCCTCGGCGGGCCCAAGAATCTGACACTCGTTGGCCAGATACCCTCCAAGCCCCGCAACAAACGCCAGATTCTCCTCCGTTGGCGGAAACGCCTGCCCCGATTCCAACAAGGCGTACAAAGACTGATACGCCCCAGGCACAACAACAGGTTCAGACTGACTCAGTTTCCCGAACCGGGAAATGATAACCTCACACGCTTCTCCTTCCCAGCCGTTATCACTGCAGTTACTCCAGAAGCCCCGGGCTAACGCAGCCTGCTCGCCACCCGGACAAGAGTCGGGCGAGGCACGACATGTGTCTTTGCAACCTCCGCTCAGCACGCACAAGGCATCGGCCTGGGCAATCACACCACCCCGCAGTTCCCGAAGGGTTGTTATGGCCCCGACGCCCGACGCCTCCCGAGATTTCGGAGTCTCTGTTGACGCTGGTTGTTGCCCAGCTCCGGGCTCTTTGTGCTCCGCATGCGCAGATTGCGGTAACGGCTTTTGTTTCGGGACCGGCCGGCCAACGGGCCCGGGCACTTCCGGTGCGGGCAGCACTGAGGCAACAGCGACCGGCGGCGCTAGCTCCTTATTAGCGCCCGAAGCCATGTTCACCAACTGATCCGCAGTCGCCCTGATATCTGCAGCCTTTGCTTCCCAGAAACTGCCGGAAAATGCGTTGAGAACTTTCGCCAGGTGCTCCGCCTGCGCTGCAGAGCCCGCCGTCCGGACGCCAGAGACAGCTTGTTGCTGCCATCCCTCATAAATCTCAAGCGCACGGGCACCTGAGGCCGCAGTGAAGGGCCCTGAACTGTTTCCGCTGCTTGCAAGCCCACCCAAGAATGCGTGCTGAAACGACTGATAAAATCGGGAACGGGAAACCCGGGACTCTCCTGCGCAGTACCGGCTCATCTGATTGAAGAGCACCGTTCGCTCGACCTCACTCAAGTCCTGGAAATCTTTACCGAAGTGCGGGCTGAAAGTATCCGGCCGAAACGCATTAAACACCTCAAGAAAACTGTTGAAGCGTTCGGATTGACGCTCGGACTCGATCGCTTCGAACCAACCCAACACCGATTCGGGACAGGCCTGGTTGCCGGGCGCCGTGTTGGCCGGCGCCATTCCGGGATTTCCGGAGAACATGACAGTCTGCACCACGGCCTTGGCCTGTTCGCTGGCCTCTGTGTTCAACGCCCTGATAGCAGCCAGATCATGCGATAGCATCGCCTTCGCCAGCCGTTTTCTGAAGGCACTAATGCTCTGTTTCTGCTCGCTGATCTGCTGTGCGGACATTCTGGGCTTCAGATTTTGTAGCGTCACGCTCAACGTGTTGATGCCCGCACCGCCGAAGGGGCCGGCTTGCTTGATCGCAGCCAGCTCATCAAGCACCGGTTCTGACTGGTTTCGACGGGATAACAGCCAGGGCAGGGGCCAGCCCGAGGCCCTTGCTGTCTTAATAAATGCCAGTGTGTTGCCATCGACTGATAACACAGCTAGCTGCTGCTCGGACGCCCCCGGACCTCGTTCACGATAGGGATATAGTATGAGCACGTTCAACGACGGGAGATAACCCGCGCGAACATCAAAATCCTGATCCGCGAACGCCAGATTATTGGCTCGCCCCTGAAGGAAGGTCGTCGTCATACGGCCCTTCAGGTAGATGGTTTCACTCTGTCCCGATAGCGCCATGCCCTGATCTGACGGTGCCTGCGCATCGTTATCTAGCTCCAGAGCCAGCTCAACACTCCGGAGTTGCCCCGAGAAACTGTTGTTATCAAAACCTGTCCACGTACCCAGTACGGGTTCCGCAGAACCTGCAACAGCACTCGTTGCTGTCAGCAACGACAAACACAACAGGTGAACCAAGAAAAGAGAGATGGTAAGTGAGCGGCCCATTGCAGAATGACCTCCGTATCATTCCAGACAAAAACACAGCAGGTTAACGTACGATAGCGATCTTTGAATCTTGTCAGTCGATAAGATGTGCGAATTCCCGTTCGAGTAACGCTTGGTCTCCAAGATTCAGCTCCACCAAACGCTTCAAGTGCGTTGCACTGTCGAGATCAATGTACTGGCAGCGAAATCCCAGCCGATGATCCTCCACATGCTTCAGCTCCACCGCCATTACAATCGCTGCTTCATGCTCATTCAGGTGAATCACCACTTCACAGGGCTTGTTCAGAGGAACCTTCCATCCTTCTGGCCGCTGAACGAGAACGCCCTTCAGGGAAATATCCAGCACCTCCGTTGACCACACCTGGTCCTGACAATGCAGCTCACAGGGGGCATCGAAACTGATTCGGTGAAACCGGCGTTTTTCTGAGGTTTTAGCAGACAAGGGAATGCTCCGGATCAAAAGTCATTGCTTTCTATGACTATAGACCGGGCACAAAAGGGAGTACAGCAAAGAACCTCCAGCAACCACAGCGAGAGAAGCCACCGTCCGAAAACGCTGCATCCATTCTAGAGAGGATACTTCCAGAGGGTTGATTAGCGGGCTGGTGGAACGGCCTCCGAAAAATGTCGGAGGCCATGGATGGCCGGAGAGAAGCGCACAGGGAAGTGCTCGTAGCGGTTTTTCGGAGGCCGTTCCACCAGCCCGCAAGCACCAAGCTCGCAGGCTACAAATGACGGCAATCTCCTAGTTTAGCTTCGCTGGTGATACTGCCCACTAAGCTCAACAACCGCCTCAATAAACGCCCCGGCATGCTCCGGATCCACATCCGGCGTAATCCCATGCCCAAGGTTGAACACATGCCCCGAGCCAGAACCATAGCGCTTCAGGATATCCGCCACCTCCTGGCGAATGCGCGCCTTCGGCGCATACAGCATGGCCGGGTCCATGTTGCCCTGCAGGGCCACCTTGTCGCCCACGCGGGCACGGGCGTTACCGATGTCCGTCGTCCAGTCCAGCCCCACAGCATCGGCGCCACAATCAGCGATAGACTCCAGCCACTGACCACCGTTCTTGGTGAAAACAATCACCGGCACACGGCGACCTTCGCTCTCGCGAATCAGACCATCAACAATCTTCTTCATGTAGCGCAGGGAAAACTCTTCATAGGCCCAACTGCTCAACACACCACCCCAGGTATCAAAAATCTGCACAGCCTGGGCGCCGGCCTTGATCTGGCCATTGAGGTAGTCAATGACCGAATCCGCCAGATGGTCCAACAGACGATGCATCACCTCCGGCTGACCGTACATCAACTTCTTGGCTTCCGAGAAGGTCTTGGAAGATCCACCTTCAATCATGTAGGTGGCCAGAGTCCAGGGACTGCCAGAGAAACCGATCAGCGGCACGCGGCCATTCAGCTCCCGGCGAATGGTAGACACCGCATTCATCACGTAGTCCAGGTCAGACTCGGCATTCATCCTGGGCAGTGCATCCACATCTGCTTCCGAACGAATGACCTTACGGAATTTCGGGCCTTCGCCAGTTTCGAAATAGAGCCCCAGCCCTAGAGCATCGGGAATGGTCAGAATGTCAGAAAACAGGATGGCGGCATCCAGGGGGTAACGCTCCAGCGGCTGCAGGGTAACCTCACAGGCCAGCGGGGTGTTTTTGCACAAACTGAGGAAGTCGCCGGCCTTGGCCCGGGTTGCGCGGTATTCCGGCAGGTAACGGCCTGCCTGGCGCATCATCCACACCGGGGTGCGGTCTACAGGCTGGCGCATCAGGGCGCGCAGGAAGCGATCGTTCTTCAGCTCGGTCATAGAGTTTCCCGTTCTCGTCGGTAAAAATGGTCAGAGACAATGGGGAGCAATGATACCCCGTTTGCACGAATAAAAAAGGGCGGCTTACCCTTAGCAAGCCGCCCTTTCTGACTCTGGTCAATCCAGCGTTAAACGTCCAGGTAGTCCAGGATGCCTTCGGCCGCCTGACGTCCTTCCCAGATTGCGGTAACCACCAGATCCGAGCCACGCACCATGTCGCCACCAGCGAAAATCTTGGCATTGCTGGTCTGGAACGGAAACTCGGCTTCTTCTGCCGCAGTCACCCGACCGGAGTCGTCCGTGTTCACGCCCAGCTCTTCAAACCAGGGTGCTGGGCTCGGGCGGAAGCCGAACGCTACCAGCACGGCATCAGCCGGAATCACTTCCTCACTGCCCGGAACCACTTCCGGACGACGACGGCCGTTTTCGTCCGGCTCACCCAGCTCCGTGGTGACTACCTTTACACCCTCAACGCGGTCTTCACCGATGATGGCGATGGGCTGACGGTTGAACAGGAACTTGACGCCCTCCTCTTTTGCGTTGGCCACTTCCCGACGGGAGCCAGGCATGTTGGCCTCATCGCGGCGATAGGCACAGGTCACGCTCTCGGCCTGCTGGCGAATGGAAGTCCGGTTACAGTCCATAGCGGTGTCACCACCACCCAGCACCACAACACGCTTGCCTTTCATATCGATGAAGTCAGATTCCTTTTTCTCGAAACCCAGGCGACGGTTAACATTCGAAATCAGGAACGGCAAGGCGTCATAGACACCCGGCAGCTCCTCACCGGGGAACCCACCTTTCATGTAGGTGTAGGTACCCATGCCCATAAAGACGGCATCGAACTCTTCCAGGATCTTGTTCAACTGAACGTCTTTACCCACCTCGGTACTCAGACGGAACTCCACGCCCATTTCCTCAAACACCTTGCGGCGGCGGGACATGACGGATTTTTCCAGCTTGAACTCAGGAATACCGAAGGTCAGCAGGCCACCGATCTCCGGGTAACGATCAAACACCACAGGCTTGACGCCGTTGCGCACCAGAACATCAGCACAACCAAGCCCTGCGGGGCCAGCGCCAATCACAGCCACCTTCTTGTCAGTCCAGGTGACATTGGACATGTCCGGTTTCCAACCCAGCGCAAATGCGGTGTCGGTAATGTACTTCTCAACAGAACCGATGGTAACCGCGCCGTAGCCGTCATTCAGGGTGCAGGCACCCTCACACAGGCGGTCCTGCGGGCACACACGACCACAGACTTCCGGCAGAGAGTTGGTTTGGTGACACAGCTCCACCGCCTTCATGATGTTGCCCTCCGACACCAGCTTCAGCCAGTTCGGAATATAGTTGTGTACCGGGCACTTCCATTCACAGTACGGGTTACCACACGCCAGGCAGCGATGGGACTGGGAGGCCGCATGGGTTTCGCTGAACGGGTGATAGATTTCCCCGAATTCCTTTTTGCGCTTCTTGGCAGGCACCTTCTTCGGGTCTACCCGCCCAACTTCCACAAACTGAAAGTCATTGTTGAGACGTTCTTTCATGTTGCCACTCTCATCAGCTCGATTTCGACGGGGGCCGCACCAGAGTGCGACCCATCAACCTTGTTGGACCTGCCCGTTATTCCGGACGGGCGCGGGTGCTTGCCAGCAGGCTGCGAAGGTTCGCTGCCTTGGGCTTGACCAGCCAGAAACGGCCGATGTAATCGTCGAAATCTTCAAGTAGGTGCTCTGCCCAGGCACTTCCGGTTTCAGAGATGTGCTCCCGGATCACGCCACGCAGGTGATTCCGGTAGGCTTCCATGTCTTCACGGGAAATACGCTGGATCTCAACCAGTTCATGGTTGTATTTGTCCACAAAGGTGTTGTCCAGGTCCAGCACATAGGCGAACCCGCCGGTCATGCCGGCACCAAAGTTGTAGCCGGTGGACCCCAGCACGGTGACCAGACCACCCGTCATGTATTCGCAGCAGTGATCGCCAGCACCTTCAACCACGGCATGGGCGCCGGAGTTACGAACCGCAAAGCGCTCACCGGCCGTGCCGGCCGCAAACAGCTTGCCACCAGTTGCGCCATACAGACAGGTGTTCCCGACAATGGAGGTTTCCTGGGTCTTGAAATCGCTACCACGGGGCGGCTTGACGACCAGCTTACCGCCGGTCATGCCTTTACCCACGTAGTCGTTAGCATCACCCTCCAGAATCAGGTTCAGACCACCAACGTTCCAGACACCGAAACTCTGGCCAGCGGTGCCGGTCAGGTCCAGGGTGATGGGCGCATCGGTCATGCCCTGATTGCCGTAACGGGCGGCAATCTCGCCAGACAGGCGTGCACCAATGGAACGGTCACAGTTGGTCACCCGGTAACTCCAGGCACCGCCGGACTTCTCGGCGATGGCAGCAGCGGTGTCCTGCACCATCTGCTCCGCCAGCTTACCTTCATCGAAAGGCTTGTTGCGTTCAATCTGACAGGTGTGCGGCTTGTCAGCCGGAATGTGGTCATTCTGCAGCAGACGGGTCAGATCCAGCTTCTTCTGGCGCTCGGTATTACCCGGCAGACGCTCCAGCAGGTCAACACGGCCGACCAACTCTTCCAGAGAACGCACACCCAGCTTCGCCAGCCATTCGCGAGTTTCCTCCGCCACAAAGCGGAAGAAGTTCATGGCCATTTCCACGGTGCCCTTGAAGTGCTCCTCGCGCAGATAGTCGTTCTGTGTCGCGACACCCGTCGCACAGTTATTCAGGTGGCAGATCCGCAGGTATTTACAACCCAACGCCACCATCGGAGTGGTACCGAAGCCAAAGCTCTCCGCGCCCAGAATCGCGGCTTTCACCACGTCCAGACCAGTCTTGATGCCGCCGTCGGTCTGCAGGCGAATCTTGCCTCGCAGATCATTGGCGCGTAGCGCCTGCTGGGTTTCCGTCAGGCCCAGCTCCCAGGGGGAGCCTGCGTAGCGGATTGAGGTCAGCGGACTGGCTGCGGTACCGCCGTCATAACCGGAAACCGTAATCAGGTCGGCATAAGCCTTGGCAACGCCCGCGGCAATCGTGCCCACCCCGGGCTCTGATACCAGCTTGACCGACACCAGCGCCTCCGGGTTCACCTGTTTCAGGTCGAAGATCAGCTGCGCCAGGTCTTCAATGGAGTAGATGTCATGGTGCGGCGGTGGCGAAATCAGGGTGACACCCGGCACCGAGTAACGCAGGCGCGCGATCAGGTCATTCACCTTACCGCCCGGCAACTGGCCGCCTTCACCCGGCTTGGCACCCTGAGCCACCTTGATCTGCATAACATCGGCGCTACGCAGGTACTCAGCGGTCACACCGAAACGACCGGAAGCCACCTGTTTAATCTTGGAACGCTTGTTAGTGCCGTGACGAGCCGGGTCTTCGCCGCCCTCACCGGAGTTGGAACGACCACCCAGCGTGTTCATGGCCACGGCCAGAGCCTCGTGCGCCTCCGGCGACAGGGCACCGAGAGACATCGCCGCAGAGTCAAAACGCGGGAAAATGTTTTCCACTGGCTCCACGTCGCTCAGGTCAATTGACTGGATGCCCTCACGGAACACCAACAGGTCGCGCAGGGTGGCAACCGGGCGCTCATTGACCAGACCGGCGTATTCCTTGTAGGTGCCATAGTCGCCACTGATCACGGCATCCTGCAGTTTGCCCACCACATCCGGGTTGAAGGCGTGGTATTCCTGGCCATGCACGTACTTGAGCAGGCCGCCCTGGGAAATAGGCTTACGGGGCTTCCAGGCAACCGCGGCCAACTGCTCCTGATCCTGCTGGAAATCGAAGAAGTCGGCGCCCTGAATCCGGCTCGGCACGCCTTTGAAACACAGGTCTACCACATTGTCGGCAAGACCAATGGCTTCAAACAGTTGGGCACCGCGATAGGAGGTAATGGTGGAGATACCCATCTTCGACAGGATCTTCAGCAAGCCCTTGTTGATGCCCTTACGGTAATTGTTCTTGGCTTCGATCGGATCCATCAGCATTTCGCCAGTGCGAATCAGATCGTTCAGGATCTGGTACGCCAGGTACGGGTAGACCGCCGTAGCACCAAATCCGAACAGTACCGCAAAGTGATGCGGATCCCGAGCCCAGCCGGTCTCAACAATGATGTTGGAATCGCAGCGCAGACCTCTCGCCACCAGGTGATGGTGCACTGCGCCGGTGGCCATCAGGGCATTGATCGGAAGATCGCCTTGAGCCAGGTCCTTATCGCTTAGAATCAGCAACACCTTGCCATCACGCACAACTTTTTCGGCTTCGTCGCATACCCGACGAACCGCCTGCTCCAAGCCCTCTTCAGGACGATAGCTCAGGGCGATTTTTGCCACCTCAAATCCCGGGCGATCGTTATTGCTGATCTTCAGGAACTTGGCCGGCGACAGCACCGGCGTGGTCAGGATAATCCGGTTAGCGTGCTCCGGAGACTCCTCGAAAACGTTCTGTTCCGCGCCCAGACAAGTCTCCAGAGACATGACGATGGTCTCACGGAGAGGATCAATGGGCGGGTTGGTGACCTGCGCGAATTTCTGCCGGAAGTAATCCGCCACATGGCGCACCTTGCTGGACAGAACCGCCATCGGGGTATCGTCCCCCATGGAACCGACCGCCTCCTGGGCACTCTCAGCCAGTGGGCGCAGCACCTGGTCCCGCTCTTCAAACGAGATATTGAACATCTTCTGATGAACCAGAAGCTCTTCGGATTCCATCAGCTTGAATTCCGGGGTCGCCTGATTCAGCGTGGTCTCGACTCGCAGTGCATTGTCCTTGAGCCAGCGCTTGTAGGGCTGGGCTTTTTTGAGCCGCTGGTCGATATCCCCGGTATGCAGGACCTCGCCGGATTCCGTATCGATGGCCAGCATCTGACCCGGGCCAACCCGCCCCTTGGCCACCACATCATCCGGTGAGTAGCTGTACGTTCCCACTTCCGAGGCCAGGGTGATGAAATCGTCCTTGGTGATAACCCAGCGTGCGGGACGCAGACCATTGCGATCCAGCATACACAGCGCATAACGGCCATCTGACATTACCAAGCCCGCAGGGCCATCCCAAGGCTCCATATGCATGGAGTTGTACTCGTAAAAGGCCCGCAGCTCAGAATCCATGGTATCAACATTCTGCCAGGCAGGCGGAATCATCATGCGCACCGCCCGGAACAGGTCTACACCACCTGCCAGGAGCACTTCCAGCATGTTGTCCATGCTTGAGGAGTCGGAGCCAGTCAGGTTAACCAGCGGCTGCAGGGTCTGCAGATCCGGCAAATCCGGTGAGCTGAACTTGGCTGCGCGGGCAATTGCCCAGTTACGGTTACCGTCGATGGTGTTTATCTCACCATTATGGGCCAGGAACCGGAACGGCTGCGCCAGCGGCCAACGCGGCATGGTGTTGGTCGAGAAGCGCTGGTGGAAAACACAGATGGCCGTTTGCAGATCCGGATCACCAAGATCCTTGTAGAAGTTGGCCAGATCCGCGGGCATCATCAGGCCTTTGTAGGCCAACGTCTTATGGGAAAGACTGCAGATATAGAATTCCGGGTCTTCCGCCATATCTCGTTCAGCATGGCGGCGCCCGACGAACAGACTGATCGCAAATTCTTTTTCTTCCTTGCCGCCGGGCTCTATAAATACCTGTTCGATGCGCGGAAGACAATCCAGAGCCATGGGGCCAAGGCAACTGTCATCGACGGGCACTTCCCGCCAACCCATAATTTCAAGGCCTTGCTCCGTCAGCCTTTTTTCAATAGCTGATCGGCCAGCAGAAGCTTTTGCGTCGTCCTTAGCCAAAAAAACCTGGCCAACCGCAAACAAGTCGCCAGGTTTTTTGCCGAAGGCTGCCTGGGCAGCTTTATAGAGGAAGGCCTTGGGGCTCTGAATAAGCAGACCACAACCATCACCGGTCTTGCCATCGGCAGCAATGCCGCCCCGGTGGGTCATGCAGGTCAGAGATTCAATGGCTGTCTGCAACAGCTTATGGCTCGCTTCGCCCTTCATGTGGGCAATCAGGCCAAAACCGCAGTTGTCCCTGAACTCATCAGGATGATACAAGCCTGTTGTCATAAGCGTTCTCTCGCGTGTAAATGCTTCCCGCCAGCGACGCCACTGCACCAATATGGTGCAAGAAATGCGCTGACACCGAAAAAAAGGGGGAAGGGATTTTACACACGTGAAACTACGTATACAATTTTTTTCGCTGTTCGGGCCACCGCCACCCCGAAAAACGCACCACCATGGTGCAGACCTACAGACTCCTAAATGCCCGCGCCCAGGCATTGCTCACTCCCAACTCCGGGGGAAGATTACGCGCCGCAGTCTGCGCTTCAGCCTGACTGGCGAAGCGGCCATACAACAACATGAACCACTGGCGCCCTTGCCTTTCACCGACAGTATACTCGAGGGCGGACTCGTCAGATGCCCGGCCAAGCACCTCCAGTACGGTCGACTCGTAATTACCGGCAACCAGTTGCAGTGTCCACCCTTCCCGCGCTCGCAGCTCACCTATTGGCACGTATGAGTCAGGCATTTCCGGAGCGAATTGGGGCAAATCTGGCTCTGGCTCTGGCTCTGGCTCTGGCTCTGGCTCTGGCTCTGGCTCTGGCTCTGGCTCTGGGACAATCTCTGTTTCAGGCGGGGCCTGTGTCAATTCCTCAGCCGCATTGTTCTCGCCCGGAACGACAGGCTCATCCTGGCCCGCAGGCGCAATCAAAGGCGCTATTTCCGGTTCAGGATCCTCAGCACCCGGACCAATGGTAATGCTCTTACGGACTGGCTCAGGCTCAACCTCGGCGCCGGCTTGTCGCTGAACCGTGCTCTCGTATTGCTGGGAAACAAACCACCAGGATGCCGCCAGCAACACCAGCCCCAGCGCAGGCCACCGTAAATGCGCAACCGTAAAACCAGCTTTTGAAGAGGACGTTGCCGAAGACGGCACCATGTCCAGCCAAACACCCGGCGCAACACGCTTTAGCCGACCAAAGCTACCCTGACTCAACACCTCAAGCTTTTTCAGCCGAGAGGCCGACAGCAGCTCAGACTGAGAACCACCCGCCCGGTGAACCCTGGGTTCGAGATAAGCCTTGATATCTTCGCGGCTTAACGGAGGCAGGTTCAGGTGATGCGCATAAGCGGAATCCGGACGATCTTCCAACTGGCTCCAGACCTGCTCGGTTCCGGCCAGAATCGGAACGGCAGAAACAGACCGTTCTGATGCCACAAAGCCTGCTACCAGAAGATTCAGAACATCCGACTCAACCCGGTCTGCATCGTCAATCAGCAGCACTTGCCGGTGACCTCGGCGGAGGCCGGATTCGGACCAGCGAAAAAAGCGATAAACGGCCTCTCTGGGCTCAGAGTCTGCCGGTATCCCGGATTTTGCCAGTTGTTTCAGGTAACGCGCGAGAGCCTGGCGGCTGGTAAGCGCCGACGCGGGAATTCGATGAAAATCAAGCCTTGAGGACTCGCTGCGCACCAACTCTGCCAATACCCGGGTCTTACCGGCCCCCGGCGCACCGGTCAGAACCAGCACCATGTCCCCGAACCCACAAAGATGGCGCAACGTCTCCAAAGCGTGCTGACGCATGGCATCCGGGAAAAACGGCGTTTCCATCTCGAGAGGATTGTCTCGAAGACCGTATCGCTGCTGGAGTCGGGGGAAAAGCCCCCCACCATCGGAACTGTTCAAGGATTCTTGAGTCACACGCTGTCCCTGTTTCGAAACTCAGAGCCCATCAGCCTGCCTGGGGCAGGAATGCCCTCAAGGTATCATGGATGTTGTCAGCGGCGGCATTCTCGGTGATAAAGGCATCACCTATTGCTTTCAGGAGAACCAACCGTAGCCGACCATCCACATTCTTCTTGTCCACGGACATCAGATTCATGAAGTCCTCTGGTGTCATACCGCTCGGTGCCCACTCAGGCAAACGAGCGCGCCGAATCAGAGCAACCGCCCGGGCCCGGTCATCCGCCGAGATCAGCCCCTCTCTCACTGAGAGATCGGCTGCCATCATCATACCCGTGCCCACGGCTTCACCGTGCAACCAGTTGCCGTAGCCAGCAAAGGTTTCAATGGCATGACCAAAGGTATGACCAAGATTGAGGATTGCACGCAACCCACCCTCTCGTTCGTCAAGCGCAACAACTTCCGCCTTACAGACACAGGAACGATAGATCGCCTCACCTAATGCCTCAGCATCAAGTCGCAACAGGCTCTCCATGGAATCCTCAAGCCAGGCCAGGAAAGACTCGTCCCGAATCAGGCCATATTTGATCACCTCTGCGAGACCGGCAGACACCTCCCTCTCCGGCAGTGTTTGCAAGCTGTTGGTATCGATCAGCACCGCCTGCGGCTGATGGAAAGCACCGATCATGTTCTTGCCAAGCGGGTGATTTATCCCTGTTTTCCCCCCAACAGACGAGTCCACTTGAGAGAGCAGCGTGGTTGGAACCTGTATGAAGGGAACGCCACGCTGGTAACAGGCCGCCGCGAAACCCGCCATATCACCCACAACGCCGCCGCCCAGGGCAACGAGTGTCGTTTTGCGGGTATGTCGTTTTTCCAGAAGCGCGTCGAAAATGAGGTTGAGCGTCTGCCAATCCTTGAACTGTTCTCCATCGGGCAAGGTCACTACGTCAATGGCCTTGCCGGGAAAACAGCCTTTCACCTTCTCAAGATACAGGGGGCCAACGGTATCGTTAGTTACGATCATGACCTGCTGGCCTGCCACCCAGGGTGTCAGGTCAAACGAGCCCAGCAGCCCCTGCCCGATAATGATCGGATAGCTGCGCTCCCCGAGCTCAACCTTCAGCTCTCGAAGTACCTTGTGCATTATGCCTGCCCTCTTTCCGCCGCTGTCTTCTGTGGCGGGGCGTTTTAGGATTGATTCGGTTCACCAGTTGCCGAACCACAAGACGGGGGCTTTTACGATCGGTAAACATAACGATATCCGCCAACTCGGTATAGAGCGGGTCCCGAATCGCAAACAGCCTGCGCAACACGCCTTCCGGATCGTCGTTCTGCAACAACGGTCGGTTCCTGTCCTTGCGTGTGCGCTCAACCTGTTGGTCTATGGACGTTTTAAGGTAAACCACCACAGCGTTCTTTTTCAGCAATCCGTGGTTTTCAGCACGCATGACGGCACCGCCCCCGGTCGCCAGCACCGTGCCCACCTCATTGGACAGCTCTTCAAGCATTGAGGTTTCACGCTGACGAAAACCGTCCTCACCTTCAACATCGAAGATCCAGGGAATATTGGCACCACATCGCTCTTCGATAATCCGGTCCGAGTCCAGGAATCGATAGCCGAGCTCCCTGGCCAGCAACCGGCCAATGGTGCTTTTTCCAGCCCCCATGGGCCCAACCAGAACAACACGTTTGGGCAAAGACATAATTTCCGCTCAACAGGTTTCAGGCGGGTGAGAATAGCACAAGGACCGGCAATCCATAAGCGGCTCGGTATCGGGCAACAAGCCCGGAACAAAAAAAACCGCCGGGGTTACCCGGCGGCTTTTTTCCTTACACCAATCTTACTGCAAGATATCGTTCTTGATGATCTTCGGCGTAATAAAGATCAACAGCTCGCTGCGCTCATCAACATGCTCGGTGCGCTTGAACAGACGCCCGAGATAGGGGATGTCACCCAGGAACGGAGTTTTTGTGGTCTGCGTGGCAACTTCAGACTGGAAGATACCACCCAGGACAACCGTCTCGCCGTTAGCAACCAATACTTGTGTTGTCACTTCATTAGTATTGATAGACGGGATACCTGCGGTTACTTCGCCCCGGGAATCCTGGTTGACCACGAGATCCATAATGATTTTGTCATCGGGCGTAATCTGCGGGGTCACCTCAAGAGAAAGCACCGCTTCCTTGAACGATACAGAAGTCGCACCACTGGAAGACGCTTCCTGATAAGGGATCTCTTCACCAGATTTGATCGACGCGCTCTGGCGATCTGCAGTCACCACTCTGGGCTGGGACACGACTTCCGCACGACCATCACTTTCAAGCGCTGACAACTCGAGATCGACGAGGAAATCATCGCTACCCCAACCAATCGCAAAAGATGAGGCTCCCTCACCAGTCACACCGAGATCTACCCCCAACGCTCCCGGGAAGGAAATAGTGTTGCTTCCGCCGCTTGCCGCATCCCGAGCTTCTTGCAGAGTACCGAGAGACCCGCCAACCGTAACAACATCATCACCGTCAACGTTATACGCTGCGCCACCCCAACGAACGCCAAGGTCCTCAGCCACGTTGGTTTGAGCCCTGACGATTCTCGCTTCAATAGAAACCTGACGGACAGGAACGTCCCATGTCGATACCAGTCGACGGATTTCATCGAGCTTCTCAGCAGTTTCCCGGACACTGATTGTGTTCGTACGGGCATCAGATGAAACAAAGCCTCTGGAAGAAATGAGCTCTTCGTCCGCCTGGATCAGCTCAACAATGTCAGCCGCCTTGGCGTAATTCACCTGAATAATATCCAACCGAACCGGAGCCAACTCCGCAATCTGCTTGTTGGTCTCAAGCTCAAGCTTTTCCCTAGCGGCAATTTCTTCGGCAGGCGCGACCAACAGGACGTTGCCGATCTGACGCTTATCCAGGCCTTTGGTCTTCAAGATCAGATCCAGCGCCTGATCCCATGGCACGTTCTGCAGTCGCAGAGTGATGCTTCCACCCACTGTGTCACTGGCGACCAGGTTCAGGCCGGTAAAATCAGCAATCAACTGAAGCACCGAACGCACCTCAATGTCCTGGAAATTCAGGGAGAGCTTGTCACCGGTGTATGGGAATTTCTCCTCACGGCGCGCCTCTGCTTCTTCACGCGAGAGCTCTTCAATGCTTACGGTAAACTCACGACCTGACTGATAGGCAATATAGTCATATTCACCCTGTGGTCTGATCTCGACTACCGCACTGCCATCTTCCACAAAAGTATCGATGCGAGTAACCGGCGTCGCAAAATCGGTCACATCCAGACGACGTCTCAGATCGGCAGGAACCTGAAGGTCAGGCATGGTCAGACGGATGCGGCCACCCAGCTCGTTCAGATTAACGGTCGCCGTGCTGCTACCCAGATCGACGATCACCCGACCTTCGCCCTCTTTACCACGACGAAAATCAACACCGGCCAACGCATTCGACGATGCAGGAGAAGCCGTTGTCGTACGCTGTGCTGGCTGAGAAGAGGTGGAGGCGACGGCATCGGACTCACCACCAATGGTCATTACCAGAGAGTTGTTGGTGCGTACGGTGTCGTGAGGCACCAACTCAACCAGATTAAAGATCAACCGGGTGCGATCCTTGGTTTCGACCACGGTAACGCTCTGAGCATTACCGGTACCCAGCGGGATACTGCGCTGGTTCAAGGCACTGGTGGTGTCTTTAAGATCCACCGCAATCCGGGCAGGCCGCTCTATGGTATAGCCCGAAGGTTCGGGCGGCGTGCCATCAAACTGCATGGTGACTTCCAGCCGCTCCCCTGGCAGCGACGAAAACGACAAGTCCTGCAGCGTGACCGCGCTGGCCAGGCCGCTCCATAACCCGATGGCAATCACGCCTACGCAGACATTGAGTTTTTTGAACATCGCTAGCCTCGACCCTAAACCTGTTTGTTCGTGCATGTTTCTTGAATTCATACCGTTACCGCTCCTCAGCCTTCATCCAAAGACAGGGAGCGCGGGCGTTCTACCCATCCACCCCGGCCATTCGGAACGATTTCAATTAGTTCAATGCGGGTTTCACTGACACCCACAATACGGCCATAGTTCTGCCCCATATAATTGCCGGTGCGAACACGGTGAATGCCACCCATATCATCGCGCACCAACGCGAACAGATTGCCCTCAACCCCTTGAAGCGTGCCTACCATGGTCAACGACTTCAGATCAAAGTTCTCAAGCACCTCGCGCGGCCGATCCAGGTCCGGCTCTACGTCACTGACCGGTTGCTCATCAACCATCGTAAGTTGGACATCCACCGGCGGCTCAAAAGGTGCGCGACGGTCTGCCGCCGAGTAACTGAAAGCCTCATAGGCTTTAAACTCCGGCAAAGGCTCCACGTGTCCACGAGGCTTGGCCCGGGTATCTGCCATGAACTTGTCGAGATCCGAGAAACCGTTTCCCTGGGAACAAGCCGTCAGCAAAGACGCCAGACACACACCCAGCCAGGCCTTTCCCGCATGCTTTCCTGTCATGCTCATTCTCCAGCCCGGTAGCGGTAAGTACGTGCAACCACCTGCATATCAAGCTGGTCTCCGTCTCCGCCAATTGGTTTGATGGTTAGATCGTGCAGCGTCACGATACGCGGCAGGCTCGCCACGCTGCTTACGAAGGAAGCCAGCTCATGATAAGAACCTGACACCCGAATATTAATGGGAAGCTCCGAATAGAAGTCGCGCTGCTGCTCCGGCTGAAGTTTGACTTCCTGCAACGCCAAACCGCTTCCTAACGCCGTATTGGTAATATCTTCCAACAGGCCAGGCACCTCGGTTTCACTAGGCAACTGACGTACCAGGGCTCCAAAGGTTTCTTCCATTTCTTCCATCTGGGCCTTGAACACATCCAGGTTCGCTACCTGATAGGCCTTCTGCTCGTAGCGCTGCTTGAGCTCCTGCTCTTTTCGTTCCACCTGATCGAGCTGGGCATACTGATCTTTGACAAAGAACCAGTAACCGCCACCCAGTATCAGGCCGAAGACAATCAACACCACAATGGCTTTGACCGGAGCCGGCCAGATGCCGGCATTGTTGATATCCAGGTCATTGATATCGAATTCATTAAGACTTTTCAGAGAGTCCGCGAGGCTCATCAGTTATCCTCCCCTTCGGGCTCAGGCGTCCGCTGCCGGACAGAGAGATTGAACTGGCTGTATCCGGACCGGGCGCTGTCTGCTGCAGCCACATTGGTCAGATTGGGATTGGCAAACCATTCCGAATCCTCGAACTGACGCATCAGGTTCGAAATCCGGCTGTTTGACTCGGCCATACCCACGATATCGAGTCGCTCACCGGCTTTCTTGAGATCGGTGTAGTAAAGCCCGTCCGGGAGAGTCCTCACCAATTCATCGAACACCCGCACAATCACCGGTCGCTTACCCTGAAGATCCTGAATCACCTGCATGCGTGCCAGCAATTCATCGCGCTGACGCTTGAGGTTTTCAATCTCCTTGATCTGCTTGTCCAGCTCTTTGGTTGCAGTCTCAATATAGGCATTACGGGATTGCTGATAGGCAATCCGGCTGTCCATATCCGATTTCCAGAGGAAAGCCAGGCCACCCGCGATAATCACGGCGCCCAGTATCATCACAACAAACTGTTTCTGCTTCTCGGCGCGAAGCTCTTCCCGCCAGGGTCTGAGGTTAATCTTTGCCATCAGTCGAAACTCCTCATTGCCAGACCGCAGGCAATCATCAACGAGGGGGCATCATTGCTTAGCGCAGAGGCGTTAACCCGGGAGCCCACCGCCATATTGGCAAATGGATTGGCCACCAGGGTTGGCGTTCCAGTTTTCTCTTCCACCATTTCCGTGAGCCCCTGAATCGACGCCGTTCCTCCGGCAAGCACCACGTAATCCACCGCGTTGTACTGACTCGCGCCGAAGAAAAACTGCAGCGCCCGCGCCACTTGCTGAACAACCGCTTCCCGGAACGGGGTCAGGACTTCCTCGTTGTAGTCGTCTGGCAAACCACCCTGCTTCTTGGCCAGACCAGCTTCTTCGAGCGACAACCCGTAACGACGCTGAATTTCTTCCGTCAGCTGTTTTCCGCCAAAAATCTGCTCGCGGGTATAGACCGTCTTACCCTCTGCCAGCACACTCAGAGTTGTCATGGTCGCGCCAATATCAACGATGGCAACCACCAACTCTTCACCCTGGGAGTCGAGCTGAGGCTCAATCAGACTGTAAGCCCGCTCCAGAGCATAGGCTTCCACGTCGACAATCTTGGTTGTCAGCCCTGCAATTTCCAGGGCGTCTTCGCGGATGTCGACGTTTTCCTTACGGCAGGCCGCCAGCAGCACATCCACCTGATCCGGGTTGGATTCAGACGGGCCCTGGACTTCGAAATCGATCGCCACTTCATCGAGGGGGTAAGGAATGTACTGATCGGCTTCCAGCGCAATCTGGTCTTCCATTTCAAACTCGTTGAGACCACCGTCCATCTGGATAACCTTGGTGATCACCGCCGAGCCGGAAACAGCAACAGCCACCTGTTTCACACTGGTACGTGACTTGGACGCGACACGCTTGAGCACTTCCCCAACCGCTTCGACGTCTGTGATGTTTTTTTCAACAACTGCATTGGCCGGCAACGGCTCTACCGCATAGCTCTCGACCTTGTATCGATCGCCATGTTTTGACAGCTCTAGCAGCTTGACCGAACTGGAGCTTACATCCACTCCAAGGACGGCACTGGATTTTTTTCCTGGTAATCCGAACACGCGCTCACCCTATACCTGGTTAAATGCACCCGGCGTTGGAACCCCTGAACCACTCCCTGTAAAGGCGATCATTTCAGAGGCGTTCTATGTGTTTTTTATGTAAGAGAATTTCTTATTTATTCCGTCTACAATGCAATCTCTCGAATTTCGGGAGACATTGCAGACGGCGAGGCGACCGAACCTTCCTAAAGCAATTTCTCAAATAATAGACCTATATCCAACAGTTGTCAGAAAAAAATGTCTCATTTGTTGCGTACATCTCGCGTTTTTGCCTGGTTCTTTCTTACCGGCCTGAGTGTCGCCATTATTATTTCCTCAAGCCTGTATCTCTATCTTCGGCCCAATCTGCCACCGGTCGAGCAATTGCTGGATGTCCGGCTGCAGACGCCGCTTCGGGTGTATAGCAAAGACAACAGATTAATAGCAGAATTCGGTGAAAAGAGAAGGGCACCGATCACAATAGAACAGATCCCTACAATTCAGTTACAAGCCTTCCTGGCAGCGGAAGACGCGCGGTTTTACGAGCACTTCGGAGTCGACATTAAAGGCCTGACGCGGGCTGCAGTGGAACTGATCACCACCGGAGAAATCCAGTCTGGCGGCAGTACCATCACCATGCAGGTTGCAAAAAATTACTTTTTGTCACGCGACCGGACCTTCATACGAAAGTTCAACGAGATACTGCTGGCTCTTCAGATTGAACGTGAACTGGATAAAAACAGGATTCTTGAGCTCTATCTGAACAAGATCTACCTCGGCAACCGGGCCTACGGAATCGCCGCTGCCGCCCAGGTTTACTACGACAAACCGGTGACAGAACTGTCACTGGCCCAGATGGCAATGCTGGCCGGCCTCCCCAAAGCGCCCTCTGCCTACAACCCCCTGGCAAATCCGGAGCGAGCCCTGATTCGCCGTAACTGGATTCTCGGCAGAATGAAAGACCTGGGCTACATCACCGAAGACGCCTGGTCTCTGGCCAGCAAAGCACCGCTGACCGCCAGCTATAACACTCGTGACGCCGAAGTGGATGCCGACTATGTGGCCGAGATGGCCCGGGCTGAAATGGTTCGCCGCTACGGAGAGAATGCTTACACCGATGGCTACAGCGTGACCCTCACCGTTGACAGCGACAAGCAACAAANNGCGTGACCCTGACCGTCAACAGCGACAAGCAACAAACCGCTACCGAAGCCCTGAGGGCAGGCCTCGAAGCCTATGACCGCCGGCACGGTTTCCGGGGCCCCATCGGACAGTTCGACATTGAAGGCCTGACCCCGGCCGAACTGTCGGACAAGATGCAGAACTACCCGCGGGTTGAAACGCTGGTACCAGCCGTTGTGACATCAATAGACGACGAAAAGAACGAAGTAAAAGTACATGCCCGGCGCCTGGGCCCCGGCGTCATGCCCTTTGAAACCATGACCTGGGCACGCCGATTCCGAACCGAGAGCATCACCGGCCCCGAACCAGAAAAACCTTCGGATGTAGTCAACCCCGGGGAGGTCATCTATGTAAAAGTTGACCAACTGCCACAGATTAAAGACTCTGAGGCAGAATCTGGCAGCGAGAGCGCCCCCACGCAGTCCGTCACCGAACTGCGAGTATCCCTGGCGCAAGCCCCCCGAATCGAGGGCGCACTCATCTCCCTGGAAGCCAAAACCGGCGCCATTGAAGCTTTGGCGGGAGGCTACAGCTTCAACCAGAGCAAGTACAATCGCGCCACCCAGGCCAGCCGCCAACCAGGCTCAACGTTCAAGCCGTTCCTGTACCTTTCCGCGCTGGAAAACGGCCGAACACCGGCGACCATCTACAACGACGCTCCGATCGTATTCGAAGACTCCGAACTTGAAACCGCATGGCGACCACAAAACTCATCGGGCCAGTTCTACGGACCAACCACCTTGCGCGAGGGCCTTTACCGCTCCCGCAACCTGGTTTCCATCCGCCTGCTGAGAGACCTGGGCATCAACACCGCCCTCAGCTACCTGAAGCAACTCAAACTCCCGACTGAAAACATGCCCTCCAACCTCTCGCTCTCGCTGGGCAGCGGCCTGCTGACACCCATGGAGCTGGCAAGAGGCTTTGCGGTAATCGCCAATGGCGGTTACGACGTACAGCCCTACCTGATTGAACGAATCGAGGAATGGGACGGCACCATGGTCTATGAAGCCCCGAAGACCATATTATGCGACGAGAACTGCGACGCCTCCCAGACGCAGTTCGCCGATGCCGAACAAAGCACTTCGGAGCAACCACCCGAAATTGAAGGCATGACACTGCCAGCCTCCGCAGCCGAGGAGAACACAACCGAACCACGGATTATGCAACGCCTGGCCGACGAACGATCAATCTACATCATGCACTCGATGATGCAGGACGTGGTTCGCCGGGGAACGGGACGTCGCGCCCTGGCCCTGAATCGCAGCGACATTGCCGGCAAGACGGGCACCACCAACGAGCAGAAAGACACCTGGTTCGCGGGCTTCAACCACGATATCGCAACTACCGTCTGGGTCGGATTTGACCAACCCTCCCCTCTGGGTCGGGGCGAGTATGGCGCCAGTACCGCACTGCCGATATGGGTCGACTATATGAAAGTAGCACTGGCAGACCAGCCAGCAGCCACCATGCCCAGGCCCAACGGCATCGTGAATATCCGCATCAATCCGGAAACCGGAGAAAGAGCCAGGCCCGGCGAAGAAGCCGTGTTCGAGATATTCAAGGAAGAAGACGCACCCTCGCCTCTGCCAGCCGAGAGTATCGGAGGGAACGGCGACAACGGTAACGGGGACGACCTGTCTCGGCAGATCTTCTGATCTGTCGCAGCACCACCCAAGCAGGACGCACAAAAAAACCGGCGGGATCTCCGCCGGTTTTTTTTTGAAGCCAGACTACATCCCGATCAGATGATGTCGTCCATAGACTTCAGCGGGTAATGCGCAGGGTACGGATTACGCGCAACACCGGAATCTACCGCAGCACGGGCCACGGCGGCCGGCACCACTTCCAGCAGACGAACATCCATCGGCTTTGGAATGATGTATTCCTTACCGAATTCGAACGAATCAACACCGTAGGCTTCACAGATTTCCTGCGGCACCGGCTCTTTGGCCAGTTCACGGATTGCGTTAACCGCGGCAACCTTCATTTCCTCGTTGATAGCGGTTGCACGTACATCCAGTGCACCACGGAAAATGAACGGGAAGCCAAGCACGTTGTTCACCTGGTTCGGATAGTCAGAGCGACCTGTCGCCATGATCAGATCATCACGGGTAGCCAGGGCCACTTCCGGGCTGATTTCCGGATCCGGGTTGGAACAGGCAAACACCACCGGGTTCGGCGCCATTTTCGCCAATTGCTCGGCAGTCAGAAGGTCCGGGCCGGACAGACCCAGGAACACGTCGGCACCGTCGATGGCGTCGTCCAGAGTACGCCTGTCGGTATCGTTGGCGAACATCGCCTTGTACTGGTTCAGATCATCACGACCAGAGTGGATCACACCCTTACGGTCGAGCATGAAGATGTTCTCAGAGCGCATACCGCAGCTGATCAGCAACTTCATGCAGGCAATGGCGGCCGCACCGGCGCCCAGACATACCACCTTTGCCTCTTCAATTTTCTTGCCCTGCAGCTCAAGAGCATTGATCATGCCGGCCGCAGTTACAATAGCGGTACCGTGCTGGTCATCGTGGAAGATGGGCACGTTACACTTTTCAATCAGCGCACGCTCAATCTCGAAGCACTCCGGTGCTTTGATGTCCTCGAGGTTGATACCACCGAAGGTATCGGCGATGCGCTCAACAGTTTCAATAAACGCTTGCGGGCTTTCGGAATTAACCTCGATGTCGAAGACGTCAATTCCGGCAAAGCGCTTGAACAGTACGCCCTTGCCTTCCATAACCGGCTTGCTCGCCAGAGGGCCGAGATTACCCAGACCCAGGATAGCGGTACCGTCAGAAATCACGGCAACCAGGTTACCCTTGGCTGTGTATTTGTAAGCGTTCTCGGGGTCCTTCGCGATCTCGCGGACCGGTTCGGCAACCCCGGGGCTGTACGCCAGGGAGAGGTCGCGGGAAGTCTGGGTCGGCTTCGTGATTTCAACACTCAGCTTACCCGGCCGCGGTTTGGCGTGATATTCAAGGGCTGCTTCTTTCAGATCTTGAGACATTGCCACTGTTCCGTTTGTCACGTTTAAAGGTAAATCCCGCTGGAGCTCGCCCAACGGAGCGCGCCATTATGGCGCGCCCGACCCAAAACGACAAGCCGAAATCGAATATTTTATGAACAGTCAATAGTGCATTTTGCGTATATAGCAAACTTTATTTTTCATTGGCGCACAAAAAAAGCGCCCAAAGGCGCTTTTTCAACATCCCGGCGCGGATCAGTCTTTCTTGCCACCGATACGGCTGCCGAAACGCTTCTGGAAGCGATCGATACGACCACCGGTGTCCATAACCTTCTGCTTGCCGGTGTAGAACGGGTGGCACTGGGAGCATACGTCCAGCTGCAGATCGTGACCGATGGTGGAACGGGTTTTGATCACATTACCGCAGGAACAGGTAGCGGTGATGTCTTCGTACTTCGGGTGAATACCTTCTTTCATGGCGAACCTCGTTAGGTCATGCCGCTACCTGATCACGGGGCATCTTTGCTGCCCAGGTGCCAGGCACCGCATGTTTGAATCAATTGAAAAGACCGTGCACAATCAAGCCCGGCCAGAAACAGACCGCGAATCTTACTGACAAACCCGACCACAGGCAAGTATCTTGGCCATCCGGAACAGTCCGGATACCATGCAACCAGCCTACTTTTGCCCGCTTTCAGGATACGCAGTTACCGTGACACGGCCCTCAACCGCTCGCATCGCCCTGAATCGCCCGCTCCGGCGACTCTTTGATTACCGAATCCCGGAGACCGTGACAGTCTCACCCGGGCAACGCGTGAAAGTACCCTTTGGCAGGCAAACCCTCACCGGCCTTGTGGTGGAAACCGGCGTGACACCACCAGACGGCATTACCCTCAAGCCCATTCTGGAAGTGCTGGAGCCGTGGCTCGCCTTACCCGCAGCCACCTTCCAACTCCTTAGCTGGGCCAGCGACTACTATCAGCACCCCTTGGGTGAGTGCCTGTTCACCGCCCTGCCTCCCACATTACGCCGAGGCCGGCCGTCACAGCAGAAACAGGATGAACACTGGCAAGGCACCCAAAACATCGCCCCACTGCCGGCCAACGCCCATCGACAGAAAGCCTTGCTGGAAGCCATCCAGCGCGCACCCGGCATATCGACCGGCGAACTGGTTAAAGCCGGCTTCAACCGCCCTCAGATCAAAAGCCTTCGCGATAAAGGCCTCATCGAACTTAGCGATCCACAGCATCCGACTTCCAGCGAGAGCATCGCCACAGCAGACGGCCCCAGACTCTCACCCGCGCAACTGGCAGCGGCCAAAGAATTACCGCAGGTTACAGATCGCTTCAGCGCCACACTTCTTTATGGCATCACCGGGAGCGGCAAGACCGAGCTCTATCTTCATTACCTGACACAAAAACTGCAGGACGACCAACAGGCTCTGGTACTGGTTCCCGAAATCAACCTCACGCCCCAGACCCTCGAGCGCTTCCGGCGTTATTTCGGCCACCGGATTGTGGCCTGGCACTCGGCCCTGAACGACAGCGAACGCCTGGCTACCTGGCTGAGAATCCGACATGGGGAACCGGTTATTCTGATTGGCACCCGCTCCGCCGTCTTGCTGCCGTTCACGAATCTTCGCGCCATTGTTGTGGACGAAGAACACGACAACTCCTACAAGCAGGGCGAAGGGTTTCGCTACTCGGGGCGGGACGTTGCCGTGTATCGGGCTCACCTGAATCAATGCCCCGTCATCCTGGGCTCAGCAACGCCTTCGCTGGAATCCTGGCACAACGCCAGGCAAGGCAAATACCACCTTATCCGGCTGGAACAACGGGCTGGCAATGCCTCACCTCCGGAAGTGGAGTTGCTCGACATCCGCAGCCGCCCTCTGGAAGCCGGCCTCTCGCGCCCCACCCTGAACGCTATAAAGGAAACACTGGCACGAGGTGAGCAGGCACTGGTATTTGTGAACCGGCGGGGATTCGCCCCCATCATGATGTGCTTCGATTGTGGCCACATGGAGGAATGCCCGCGCTGCGACACCCGACTGACATACCATCGCCGGGACAGAGCCATGCGTTGCCATCACTGCGACTTCCAGATGGCCGCAAGCCACAGCTGCCCCAAATGCCGGAGTGAAAACTTCAAACCCGTAGGCCAGGGCACAGAGCGCACAGAAGAAACCCTGGCCGAACAGTTTCCGAACACCCCCATTGTACGGGTAGACAGGGACAGCACCCAGCGCAAAGGGAGTATCCAGAATATACTGGCTCAGGTTAACAGCGGTGCGCCCTGCATACTGGTGGGCACCCAGATGCTCGCCAAGGGCCATGACTTTCCCAACGTGACCCTGGTTGCCGTCGTCAACGCCGATGGTGGCCTGTTCAGTGTCGATTTTCGGGCGCCGGAACAGATGGTGCAGACACTTTTGCAAGTGAGCGGCCGCGCTGGCCGGGGCGAAAAACCCGGCAAAGTGCTTATCCAGACCTGCCACAGCGACCACCCGCTGCTGAAATCGCTCTGCCAGGGTAATTATGCCGCTCTGGCAGACCAACTTCTGACTGAACGCCAAACCGGCGCCCTGCCACCATTCCGCGCCATGGCCATACTCCGCGCGGAAGCCGACACCATGCAGGCAAGCCTGCAACTGTTAGACAGCATTAAACCAATGACGGCCGCGAACGGCATAGAAACCTGGGGGCCGCTACCGGCGGTAATTGCACGCAAAGCCGACCGACACCGGGCGCAGCTGATCCTGTGCAGTAACCACCGGCGCCAACTCAACCATCTGCTTACTCACATTTGCCAGTACCTGGACCAATGCAAGCTGCCAGCGAGCACCAAATGGATTGTTGATGTTGACCCTCAGGAGACTGGCTGAAGATCATCATCCCGAATCGTGACACAGTCCATATTCTGCAATTCGTTACAATCTTTTTCAGAATTCACCATTCATACTCATTCAGTTTGAACTGACTGTGCTATGATTTTCAGCACTATAACCACTACTCTTGGATCAAAACCTGAGGTTGCGGTTCTCGTGCGGGAATGCGCAGGTTTATGGCTTTTGCTGTCGATGAAAACTGGAGAAATAAAATGGCATGGAAATTCCTTGCGCGTGCGGCCGCATTGTCGCTGAGCCTTTTGCTCATAGCTTGTGGAGGCGACAGTGGCTCCACACCATTAGCGGGCGGTAGCAATAACAACGGTGGAGATAACGGCTCCGGGACACCAACCACTCCGGGCGTCACGGTCGGCTCCATCCAGCTTATTACCAGCACGCCTTCCATTGGATCTTCCGGACAGGACAAGGCTCAGATTACCGCACTTGTACGGGATCAGAATGGCATTCTTACGCCTGGTCTTGAAGTGGCCTTCAATGCCTCCAATAACGGGTCACTGACCGTTACCAACCAAACCACGACGGACGCAGGTCAAGCGAGTGCAGAACTCTCGACTCAGGGAGACGCCCGCAACCGCACCATTTCCGTGACCGCATCTACGGGTGGCGTTTCAAACTCCGTGAATATCGCCGTCACCGGAACTAACATGAGCCTCACCGGGCCTTCAGCCATCAGTAATGGCGCAAATGCCAGCTACGAGGCCCGGCTGCTTGACTCTTCAGGCCAAGGCATCGGAAACACCACCGTGTCAGTATCGAGCCAGAAGAACACCGTCTCAAGCCCAACACTGACAACCGATGCTTCCGGCCGGGTTCAGTTCCAACTGACTGCTTCGAGCGGCGGTTCAGATACCGTTGTCGTATCCGCCTATGAAGGCGAGTCAAGGGTTTCGGCACAGATCAACATCAACGTTTCTGCGGACAGCTTTGCTTTCGGCACTCTGGCTGACAATGAAGTTGAAATCGACACTCCACAAGCATTGTCCGTCACCTGGACTCAGAACGGAGCCCCCGTGGTCGGCCAGACGGTACGCTTCTCCACAACCCGTGGGACACTCTCCGACAGCTCCGTGACAACCAACGCTCAGGGAACCGCTCAAGTCAGCATTTCCTCTTCCGA
>NPIE01006376.1_pt1 | contig 28490 bp, 23 predicted proteins | sample 8637661 | NCBI WGS metagenome assembly NPIE01 (sample SAMN07420842, study PRJNA396082) | bioreactor metagenome | isolation source: sample BA12 brine-fed electro-methanogenic bioreactor BA | place: Japan: Kochi | collected 2016-12-09 | reverse complement strand
CTCGTCGATGAACAGGACATCGCCCTCCTGAAGGCTGGTCAGGATGGCGGCCAGATCACCCTGCCGTTCGATCACCGGCCCGGAGGTCACCTTGATGCCCGTGCCCATCTCGTTGGCGATGATATAGGACAGCGTCGTCTTTCCGAGGCCGGGAAACCCATGAAACAGGACATGATCGAGGGGTTCGCCGCGCATGCGGGCGGCCTTGATGAACACCTCGAGACTGGCCCGAACCTGCTGCTGGCCGATATATTCGGCCAGCCGTTTCGGCCTGAGATCGTTGTCGTTGCTGTGATCCCGACCGATGGGCGCCGGATCGACGAGACGATCGTCGCCGAATAATTCTTCTTCGAAATTCATGCCAGGCTCCTCAGGCATTCTCTGAGCAATTCCTCGAGGGACAACTCATAAAACGCCTCATTGCCGACCCGCTGTTTGACCCTGGTCAACGCCTGCCGGCTGATCGGATCGCTGTAACCGAGATTCGTCAGCGCCGAGAGAACATCCATTACCACCGAAGACGTTCCCGGCCCTTCGGTCGTGCCGCCACCGGCAGGGTGAAATTCTCCGGCAGCCGCCAGGTGACCGACCTTGTCCTTGAGCTCCATGCAGATCCGCTCGGCAGTCTTTTTGCCGACGCCCGGCAAGGTGGTCAGCCGCTTCACGTCACCGGTGCCGATGCTGCGGCACAACTCATCGAGCGGCAGCCCCGCCAGCACCGCCAGTCCCAGTTTGGGTCCGACCCCGGATACGGAAATGAGCGCCAGAAAAAGCTCTTTGTCTTCCGTCCCGGGAAAACCGAACAGGACGATGGCATCGTCACGGACCTGCATATGGACATGGAGAAAGGTCTCCTCCCCCTTGTCCGGTAGCCGGGACAGGGAGTCGGCGGTGAGAAAGACCTCGTAGCCGACGCCGTGGACATCGATGATGACCCGGTCTTTCTTTTTCACCACCACCTTGCCGGCAAGCGCTGCAATCATCTTTATCCTCCCGTCTCAGAGACGGAACTGGTTGGCGTGGCAGATCGCCACGGCAAGGGCATCGGCGGCATCGGTACTCGGCATGGACGGCAGCCCGAGCAGGACGCGGACCATATGCTGGACCTGGCCCTTGGCGGCCTGACCATAACCGGCAACGCCCTGTTTGATCAGTTTCGGGCTATAATCGTAGACCTGCAGGCCGTTCTGCATCGCCGCAACCACAGCCGCCCCGCGGGCCTGGCCGAGCTTCAAGGCGGACCGCGGATTGGTCGCCAGGAAGACGTCTTCGATGGCCGCCGCCGTCGGACCGTGGATTTGTATCACCTCGTTGACCCCGTCGAAAATCTGGTTGAGCCGGTGGGCGAACGGCAGCTGCGGCGAGGCCTTGATCACCCCGCAGGCAATGAAGCCGATCCGGCCCCGGTCCGAGACGATCACCCCGTAACCGGTCGTGCGCGAGCCGGGGTCGATGCCGAGTATCCGCTCCATGCCGACCGGTTGTCACTGGTCCGGACAAACCGGGTCAGGACAGTTTCTCCATCAACGCGGCATCGATGTCGAAATTGGCGTGCACTTTCTGGACGTCATCATGATCCTCGAGATTCTCCAGCAACTTCAGAAGGGCTACGGCGATATTTTCCTCGGTCACCTCCACCGTGTTTTTCGGAATCATCGAAATCGATGCCTCGAGAAAAGATACCCCTTGTTGCTCCAAGGCTTCGCACACGTCGTTGAATGATTCGACATCGGTCAACACCTGAAATTCATTCTCTTCTTCGACGACATCCTCGGCACCCGCCTCCAGCGCTTTGTCCATCAACTCTTCTTCGGCAATTGAAGACTTGTCCACCAGGATCTGGCCTTTTTTATCGAACATCCAGGCGACGCAGCCGTTCTCACCGAGATTGCCGTTGCTTTTGGCGAAGTAATGCCGAACATCGGCCACCGTCCGGTTGCGGTTGTCGGTCATGCACTCGACCAATACCGCCACACCGCCAGGCCCGTAGCCTTCATAGAGGATTTCCTCGTAGATAACCCCGTCGCCGCCACCCGACCCCTTGTCAATGGCTCGGGAGATATTGTCTTTCGGCATGTTTTCGGACTTGGCGGCAGCGATGGCCGCCCGTAGCCGGGGATTGCCGTCCGGGTCCGCCCCCTGCCGGGCGGCAACGGTTATCTCCTTGATAAGTTTAGAGAATATCTTGCCGCGCTTGGCATCGATGGCACCTTTTTTCCGTTTGATGGTCGACCATTTCGAATGTCCTGACATATACCTTCCTGTAATGTTGTTTATTCTGCCCGGCCGACTCGTTGTCGGGCCGCCGTGTCTTACCGCTGTTGCGGATCAGCCGTCTTCCGGTACTCCATGCCGAGGACGAAGAGTTCGCGGCTTTCCTTACGGGAGCTGTTCGGCTTGATCACCTTGACCAGGGAGAACTGCTCCTTCAGGGCCGCGATAAAAGCTACCGTATCTTCACCCTGAAACAGTTTGCACAGATAGTGCCCCTTTTCATGGAGCAGCTGCCCGGCAAGATACAGTGTTTGCTCGGCCAAACGCATCGACTGCTGGTGATCGGTCCAGCGATTGCCCGTCGTCCGCGGGGCGATATCGGACAAGAGAACCTTGAAGGCCGGCCGGATCCGGCGGATCCGGGAGATCTGCTCCGGGTCGGCGATATCACCACAGAACCAGTGGATAGCAGCGCCGCCGGGTCGAGCCTCGATGGTCGTCTCCTGCAGGTCGATACCGACGACAACCCCTTTCGGGCCAACTACCTCGGACGCATAGAGTGACCAGCTGCCCGGGTGGCAGCCAAGATCAAGGACGCTGTCGCCGGGCCTGAGCAGCCGATACTTTTTCTGCACCTCTTCCAGTTTATAGATAGACCGTGCCGGATACCGATCCTTCTTGGCCTTCTGAAAATAGTAATCCCTGACTTTTCGCACGGCTCATCCCTTGTGCCCGGACCGGGCTCGCTCCGGTCCACAGCACGCTCCGGTTCGCCCGGACATCTCATGCTTACGCTTGGCAAGATAACGCTCGACCCAGCCAAACGCCTCCTCCCGGGTGTGCACCACTCCTTCAATTACCGCCGTTTCAACGCCTTCCAGCAGTTCGCGAAACAACGGCCCGGGCTCCAGGCCCAATGTAGCAATCAGATCGTTGCCGGTCAACAATTTCGGTCCGTTCAATACCGGAGCGATTGTCTCGTGATAGAGACGGTCGACCCGGGCATACAGCCCGGCCAACTCCGCCTCGACGGTTGCCGGTCGATCCGTGCCCTGCCCGGCCAGCGTGTCGGCCATGGCCAGGATAAACAAACCGGCCAGATCGTCGCCGGCCCGGCGACAGATCTTCAGCAAGGCTCGGCGACTGACCTCGCCGTCACGCCGGGCAACGTTGCAGAGATGAAACGGATGCATGTGCATCGCGATCAACTCGGCGACCCGCTGGGCCCGCCGCCGGTTCCAATGCAACCGCTCGGCCCGGCGCAAAAACATTTCCCCGCCCCGTTCATCGTGACCGTAAAAGGTAATGCGCGGCTCGCGACTGCCTGCGTCGGGGCGGAGCACCTTGGCGGCCGGCTTACCGACATCGTGAAACAGCGCCGCCCATTTGAGCTGCATCCGATGACTCGGCTCGGCGAGATAATCAACCAGTGAGCCGGGCGATTCGGGAAAAAACTCCGCCGGTGCATCGATGACCCGTTCCAGACAACGTAGTGTTTCGATATTATGGTCGAGCACATCGAGATGGTGGCAAGCCGGCTGACCAACCCCGTCGCCATGCATCAATTCCGGGGCCACCTCTGCCAGCAGCCCACAAGAATCCATGGCGGCGCAGGCCGAAGCCGCCCGCGGCGTCGCCATGATCCGCTCCCATTCGGCGTTGATCCGTTCGACAGCACTGCTGGTGATCAGGGGGGCGGCCTCGCCGATCGCGGCCAGTGTCTCGTCCTCGATGACAAAATCGAGCTCAGCGGCCAATCTGATGGCCCGCAACAAGCGCAGTGGATCTGCGACGAAGGCGCCCGGGCAGCAGCGGATGATACCGTTGTCGATATCCTGCCTGCCGCCGAGCGGATCGATCAGGGGCGCCTGACCATGCCCGTCCTTTGCCGCCAGATCGACAGCCATCGCGTTGATGGTGAAATCGCGCTTGACCAGATCCTGCTCAATCTCCGTCGCCCCGTCTCGGAAACCGGCGGCATCGACAACCAACTCGGGCAATACCAGTCTGCAGGTATCATCGGCGGGATCGCCGAGTTCTACCACCGTGCCGCTGCCGAGCCGTCGCGCCAACCGCCGCAGAAATCCGGCGGCGTCACGCTGGACAGCCACATCGAGATCGGGCGGCGCAACGGCAACCCGGCGCAACCAGTCGCGCAGGGCGCCGCCGACCAGGTAGACACGCTGGCCACGACTGCCTCCAATCTCCGGCAACAGGTCAAACAACCCGGCCGGATAGAACCGAGCCAGAGCCGCCAGAGATATCTGCTGTTTCTGTCGCACCTTTTTTTTCTTGCCGAAGTTGTCTATAGTAGCCGCTGACGTGCTGCCCAGGCAATCAGGGTACCACAATCACCCGATCTGCACACCGTTTCTCAGACGATTTGCCGGAGACCAGATGTCCGACAATTGGTTTTATCAACAGCTGCTTGCCTTCGGCCTCAAGGCGACGCTTGCCGAGTCGGCCGCCCTGATCATCAGTGTAGCCCTGATCCTGCTGATTATAATGATCGCCACCATGGTACTGCGCCGGGTCCTGCGGACGATCAGCATGGGATGGATCAGGCGAAACCGGCATCGCTGGGATGATGTGCTGGTCAATCACCGGGTGATTGACACTGTCAGCTGGTTCGTTCCGCTGCTGCTGATGAATCTGTCCATCGATGCGCTGCTGCCTGAAGGCAGTGCCATCTACCTGATCCTGAAGCGTACCACCCTGGTCTTTTTCGTACTGGTCGGCGTACTCAGCATCAACACCGTCCTGTCGGCCGCCGGAGATATCGCCCGGCTGGTAAAGATGAAACGGGCCGACGTGCTCAACGGCTTCGTCGATGCGGCCAAGATCGCCAGCTATATCTTCGGTGCGATTTTCGTTATCTCGATTTTCTCCGGCATGTCACCGTGGGGAATCATCTCGGTGCTCGGCGGTATGACCGCGGTAACCATGCTGGTGTTCAGGGACACCATCGTCGGCTTCGTCGCATCGGTACAACTGACCGCCACCGACATGGTGCGGATCGGGGACTGGGTCGAAATGCCGTCATATGGCGCCGACGGCGACGTGATTGGTATTTCGATCCACACCATTCGCGTCCAGAACTGGGACAAGACGATCACCACCATCCCCACCTATGCACTGGTGTCAAATTCCTTCAAGAACTGGCGGGGAATGGCCGAATCCGGGGGGCGGCGAATCAAGCGAGCGCTAATGATCGATATCAACTCGATCCGTTTCTGCGACCATGACCTGCTCGAACGCTTCTCCAAAATTCACTTACTCAAAGACTATCTCAGCGCCAAGGCCAAGGACATCGAGGAATTCAACCGGCAACACTCGTTCCCGGACGATCCGACCCTGCCGATCAACGGCCGCCGGCAAACCAACATCGGCGTATTTCGCGCCTATGTCGTCGCCTACCTGAAAAGCCTGCCGCAGATCAACCAGGAGATGACCTTTCTCGTCCGTCACCTTGCTCCCACCGAGCATGGCCTGCCGCTGGAAATCTACGTCTTCAGCAAAGACAAGCGCTGGGCTCACTACGAAGCGATCCAGGCCGACATCTTTGATCACCTGCTCGCCGCACTGCCGCAATTCGACCTGCTCGTCTTTCAGAACCCGAGCGGCCACGACATGCGCCACTGGGGCCGGCCGGCTCTTACCGCTGCACAGCCGGACCAGCACGCATCGTGAGCGAGTCATTGCAACCGGAACTGATCATGGCCCCGCTCAAGGGCATCACCGATGCTCTGTTCCGCCGCGTCTACGCCGCTCACTTCTCCGGCCTCGACAGGGCCGTCGCCCCGTTTATCAATCCACAAAGCACGGCCGTCTTTGCCGACAAGGTGCTGGCCGACCTGCAGCCGACGGTCAATACGTCTCTACCGGTCACCCCGCAATTGCTCAATACCGATGCAGCCGGTTTTCTGGCCCTCGGCAATCGACTGTTCGAACTGGGCTACCGGGAGATCAACTGGAATTTGGGCTGCCCGGTGCGAATGGTCGCCAAGAAACGGCGCGGCTCCGGGCTGCTGCCCTACCCCGACGCCATCGTCGCGCTGCTGGAAGCGGTCCTGCCGGAACTGAAGCCGCGCCTGTCGATCAAGATGCGCCTGGGCTACCATGACGCCCGGGAATCGTTGTCACTGCTTCCCCGACTCGCCCCCTTCCCGCTGACCGGGATCACCATCCACGCCCGTCTCGGCAGTCAGCTCTATAGCGGCCAAACCGATCCCGATGCCTTTGCCCGCTGCTGCGACCTGACCCGCCATCGCCTGACCTACAACGGCGATATCATCTCCCGGCAGGTCTTCCACGAACTCGCCGGTCGGTTTCCCTCCGTGGGAAGCTGGATGATCGGCCGCGGCCTGCTCGCCAATCCCTTTCTGCCGGCGGAAATCAAAGGCGCGACCACCACCGGGGCAGAGCGGCTGGCCACGTTGGCCGCTTTTCATGACGAACTGTACATGGCTCTCAAGGACCGACTGAGCGGTCCGGGCCACCTGCTTGGCCGCTTGAAACAGATCTGGATCTATTTTATCGATGCGTTTCCCGGAGCGCACAGGCACCTGAAGAAAATCACCCGGGCAACCAGCGAACACGCTTATCATGAAGCAGTACGGGAATTTTTCGGTACGGCAGAATAGCCGCCATCTTCACGGGAGAACATGATGCCGCTGGAAGTATTACTCATCGTCTTGTTCGCGGCGCTGCTTCACGCCGGTTGGAATGCACTGATCCGCACTTCCTCTCACAACCTCCAGGGCGCTTGCCTGCTCGTGGTCGGAGCGGCGTTCTGGACGCTGTTCCTGGTGCCGTTTCTACCGACACCGAAGAGTGAGAGCTGGGGGTATCTGACGTTGTCAGTAGTGATTCACGTAATCTATTTTGTTTTATTGGCCGTTTGCTATCGCTTCGGTCAACTCAGTTTCTCCTACCCGATGATGCGCGGTATCGCCCCCGTCATAACCGCACTGGCAATGGCCTTGCTATTCGGTGAATCACCGTCCACCGGGAGTTGGATCGGCATCGGTTGCATCTGTGGCGGGATAGTGCTGCTCTCCGGCGACGCCTGGCGAGCGAAATCGCTGGGCTGGAAGACGGTTGGCCCGGCTCTGGCCACGGCCGCCGTGATCGTCTGCTATACGCTGGTTGACGGCCACGGCGTGCGTCTTGCCGGCCACGCGCTGGCCTATACCTGCTGGTTGTTTCTGCTTACCGCAGCAGCGCTCATTTTCTTGTCGGCACTGCTCGGCCAGACAGCCAGCTGGCGGCGGACACGAGCACAATGGATACAGGGACTATTTGGCGGAGCGTGCTCGCTGGCATCCTACGGATTGGTTTTGTGGGCCATGATGCGTGCGCCAATCGCCCTGGTCGCCGCATTGCGCGAGACATCGGTGGTCATCGCGGCAATCATCGCCGTCTGCTGCCTGGGAGAGAAACTCACCTCGTTGCGTGTACTGTCAATCTGTGCGGTAACCGCCGGCGCCGTGGTCATCAAAATCATGTGAACCGGCGGGAGGGCGCACAGCCTGCGCTCAGTCCTTGCGCTCGCTAAAGCGATCGGTGACACGATCCTGCAGGAAGATGTGCCGATAGTGGCCGCGATCGCCGCTCTCATACCACTGGTGTCCCTGCTCGACACAACGGGGGCAGGCCTTGCGTGGGATGGTCACCCCGAGCATGCGGACGCCGCGGTCGGAAATACTGTCGATCCGCAGGGCGCCGGCGCAGTCATCACAAATGCGGATAGTCTCTTCCTGTGTTTCCAGAATGTTGTCGGTATCGTAGAAAATCTGGCGACGCCGCTCGCCGCAATCCGGCTTTTTCCGAACCGTATGGGTGATCGCCGCCCGTTTGTTCCAGATTTCCAGCGCGTAGTTGCAGGTCTTCTCGATCACCCGGGTCACATCGGGATCCTGGTGCAACCGTTCCGGGTTGAAATCCGGTTCGCGCAGGTGACTGTAATCAAGACCGGCCATGGCCATGATGATACCGGCATTGACATAGGGAAGCGCCCCTTCGATCGCGTAGCCGCCTTCGAGAACGGCGATATCCGCCTTGAGCATTGACGTCAGCCGGGCATAGCCGCGGGCGGAAAAATTCATATTGGTGATCGGATCGGAATAGTGATTGTCCTGCCCCGCCGAATTGATGATCAACTGCGGCTGAAAATCCTTGAGAATCGGCAATACCGCGTGCTCGATGGTGTAGAGGAACCCCTCGTCGCAGGTCTCCGGCGGCAGCGGCAGATTGATGGTCATACCGGCGGCATTGGGGCCGCCGAAATCGTTGAGAAAGCCGCTTCCCGGGTAAAGGGTGCGGCCGTCCTGGTGGATGGAGATGAACAGCGTATCCGGGTCATGCCAATAAATATCTTGAGTACCGTCGCCGTGGTGGCAGTCGGTGTCAACGATCGCCACTCGGTCGACCCCGTAGGCCCGGCGCAGGTATTCGATCATGATCGCTTCTATATTGATGTTGCAGAACCCCCGCGCCCCGTGAACCACCCGGTTGGCATGGTGTCCCGGCGGCCGCACCAGCGCGAAACCGCGTTCGATGGTGCCGTCCATGACCGCCATGCCGATGGTCTTGGCCCCGCCGGCGCTGATCAGGTGCGACTCGGTAATGACCGCCCAGGGGTCCGGCACACAGAAATGAACACGCTGGATATCCTTGATGTTCACCAGATCGGACTTGAGTTCGACGATGCCGTCGATATCGAGCAACCCTTCCTCGAACACCTGGTCCTGGGTATAGAGCAGACGCTCTTCCCGTTCCGGGTGAGTCGGATCGATGGCCCAGTCGAAGGCCGGAAAAAAAACGAGTCCGGTTTTATGGTTGGCGCGAAGCATAGCTGGAGATCCTGGCACGTTGTTGGTGACTGCAGGCACCGGCTCCTGCCGTGAGCGGCCCTGCCTGCCGGCCTCCCCGAAGACCGACCTCAGGAGAGACTGGCCTTGTTAACTCTACAGGTCGGGGCGATTCAGCGTTTCGGTCTGCGGATCATAACCGTGGATCAAGCCGGGTTTGACCTGCGCCCGGACCCGGATATTCTTGCCGACCGTATAAAAACCGCGCACCATGTTGAATTGCGCCTCTTCAACGATCTCTGTCTGGACGAAATCCTGATTGGCCCCGCGGGCCAGGGCCTTTTTCCGTACCAGTTCCAGAGCAATCTCCCGGATGTTGCCGAGATCGAAGCTGGCCGGAATATTCTGGTGATAGCCCTCGCCCTGAGCCGTCACCACCTGGCGGGCCGTATCGGCGTAGACCGTCACCTCGCAGGTGGTGCGGGCCAGTGCGCAGCCGATGGCATTGGCGACCTGCCAGTGCGGCACCGGCATGACCTCGCCGGGAAAGAGCGTGGCCAGCCGCTCGGCAAACTGGCTCGCCGGCCCGCCGAGAACGAGCAGGCGGTCCGGCTGAATCTGGATGCCCTCGTGCATCTCGTGCACGGTATAGACCGGACGACTGTTGATATCGCTCACCATATTCCGCGCCGCGGTAAGAATTTCCCGGCAGGCGGTGGTGAAGATCAATTCGGCAATCTCCTCGACAGACAGCTGCAGGGCAGCGGCCAGCGGCGTCAGTCCCTGGACCGAGCGAGAGCGGTCGCCGCCGTCGGCCAGGCCGAGCACGCAAAAGGCGTCGGTCGGAGTCGGCAGCGGCCCGCCATAGGCCATGGCCCGCCCGAGCCGATCCGGGCCGATGCTGATCTGAGAATCGCGGACCCGAACGACGCTGTCGCCGCCGATGCCGATGGAGCGGGTCTGCAGGGCGCGGATCAGGGTCTTGTACGGCCCGATTTCAATGCCCCCGGAAGCGAGCACCGGCACCCCGTCGAAGATGATCGCCATATCGGTGGTCGTGCCGCCGATATCGAGCACCAGACAGCTCTCGTCCGTGCGAGCATAGGCGATTGCTCCCATGACACTGGCCGATGGCCCGCTCAGGATGGTCTGAGCCGGATAATCAAGCGACGTCGCCATATTCATGTTGCCGCCGTCGGGCTTGAGAATCCGGATCGGCACAGCGATCCCTTTTTGCGCCAGGGATTCCTGCACCGCCATGAAGAAATCCCGGTGCACCGGATAGACGGCGGCGTTGAGATAGGTGGTGGCGATGCGTCGGGGAAAGCTGAGCACACCGGACAGCGGATGTCCCATAAAGACCCGCTCGACATAGGGGGCGAGCAGTTCGGCCAGGCGCAGTTCATGCTCCGGGTTGCGTACGGAAAACTTGGTAACGACACCCACGTAGGGCAGACCGGCGGCCCTGATCTGCTCACCGACGGCCTTGATCTGCTGCTCATCGAGCGGTTCGATCTCACGCCCACCGTGATCCAGGGCGCCGCGTACCACGTAATAATGGTCGCCGACACGAAAATGCTCGGGGTCGATACCCGGCCCGCCGGACACGATCATGGCCACCGGCGGCAGCGTGTTCTGTACCACCATGTTGGTAGCCAGCGTGGTACTCAGCACCAACCGCTTGACATCCTCGGGCCGTTGCCCCTCCATCAGCAGGTCAAAGGCCGTAAGCAGTGTTTCGTAGAGGTTTTCCGGGTTGGTCGGTACCTTGATGTCACGTACCAGCCCCCGGGAGTCGAAAAGAACCGCGTCGCTGTGCGTGCCACCGACATCCAGGCCAATGATCATGGGCGTGCCCCGCTGTGGATAGTAACGATCTGTCGCCTGCAGAAGATGTCACAGCGTACCGGAAGTGCTGCGGATTGTCAATTACGCTGATGCAATCGATCAATTCCGGTGGCAGTATCGCTTGTCTGCTCCCATAGCCGGTAATGTCAATACTGCAAATCGCAACAGACAATGACAATCGTCATCGTGGTCGGAAGGGCCGGTTGGTTTTTGAATGTTGGTTTTTGAAAGTGAGCGGGGGACAGGTTGACACCTGTCCCCGTCAGTTTAGATAGCCCAGCTTCTGATATGCTCCTCGGCTGGCGGCTCGCCGGTCATCTCCCGGCGCTCCGCGTCGGTCTCGACGACCACCCGGGTGGCGGCCGGACGGCCGGCGATCTTTTTGGCATAACGGGCGACCAGGTCGGCGGCCAGGCTCAGATCGGCCGCCTGGACTGCGCTATCGGCAACCGACTCACCGGCACGGCGCAGCACGGCGGCCGGGCCGGGTCGTTCTTCGACGAGCAGCAAGACATCGCCGGCCTCGCGCAACTCGACAATACGCGACGATTCCTTCTCGTCGCGGCCGAGCACCAGCCAACCGCCGCCCGGCAACAGGAACTGGCGACCGACGAGCATCAGCCGGATGTCGGTGACGCTCATTGATTCCGGGGTGACAACAAAACCACCGTCGTAGACCCGGGCGATTCGCTTGCTGAGGATCGGGTCGGCCAGAATGCAGCCGCCGGCCGGCGCCGGGAAATCGGTAATCCCGAACTGCCTGGCCAGGGCGATCTGCCGGGATCGACCGCGGCCGCTGAAATCGAGCAAGCGCTCACGATCGACCCAGCCCTGGCGCTCCGCCTCGGTCTCCGTGAGCAACCGGGCGGAGAGCGGGCGCAGCAGAATAGTGCGGCTACCGGAATCGCGCTCGATGATATTGAGTGTATCACGCCGCTGCGACATCGGCCGCTGACCGAGGACTTCGCCGCTGATCAGAAACGCCGCACCAAATTGGCCGAGCATGGCCCGGGCCCGTTTGAGCATGAAGATCTTGCAATCGATACAGGGATTGAAATAGCGGCCGAACCCATGCGCCGGTCGACGCAGCATCTGCAGGTAATCATCGCTGATATCGACCACCACCGCATCAATGCCGTACTTGTCCCGCACCTCGCGTTGATACCGCTGCGGGTCGCGCAGGATCGCATCGCCGAAAAACGGGGTGATAAAACGGACGGCGAGCACCTCGATCCCCTGCTCCATTACCACCCGGGTCGCCAGAATCGAATCGAGCCCACCGGAAAAAAGACTGAGCGCACGAACGACACTCATTGCGCCATCTGCCCCTTCTCGAGCAGCGTGGTCGCCCAGTCGCGCGTCTGTCTGGTAACCGACTCGCCGGCAAGCATTCGCGCCAGCTCATCGACCCGCTGCTGCTCGTTGAGTTGGACCACCGAAGACAGCGTGCGCCCGTTGCGAACCGACTTTTCCACGACGAAGTGAGCGGTACCCCGGGCGGCGATCTGCGGCAGATGGGTGATGCAGATCACCTGGTGGTGGCCGGCCAACTCACGAATCTTGCGGGCCACCGCCTCAGCCGCTTCACCGCCGATGCCCGCATCGACTTCATCGAAAATCACCGTCTCCACCATATCCTTGCGGGCCAACAAACACTTGAGAGCCAGCATCAGTCGTGACAATTCGCCGCCCGAGGCGACTTTGGCCAGGGGCCGGGCCGGCTCCCCCGGATTGGGTGCAAAAAAGAATTCCGCCCGGTCCAAGCCGCTGGGCCGAACTCCGTCAAGTCCATCGAGCTGTTGTTGAAAATGCACCTCGATGCCCGATTGGCTGAAGGCGAGCGAGCCCAGTTCTGCGGCCATGGCCGTTTCCATCTGTTGCGCCGTGGCCCGCCTGGCAACGGACAGGGCCCGGCCAAGCTCGAGAAGCCGCTGCTCCAATCGCTCGACTTCACGCCCCTGCCGTTCGATCTCCCGATCGAGATTCTCGATCGACTCCAACTCTCGCTTCGCCTGGCTTAAATAACCGAGAATCTCCTCGATCGTCTCACCGTATTTACGCTTGAGCATCTTGAGCTGGTCGAGCCGGGCGCTGACCGCCTCGAGGCGATGCGGATCGACCTCCAGGGCGGTATAATAGTCACGCAGACGGGTACTATAATCCTCGGCCAGAAAGGAGTAGGAACTGAGTTCCTCGGCCAGACCGGAGGCCTCGGGATCCAGTCCGGCGAGCTGTTCCATGTTGCGGCGGACGATAGCAAGATTATCGCTGATCGTCGTTTCGAAGAGAGTATAGCTTTCCCGGCTGAGACGGATCAGTGTCTCGGCGCTCTTCAGACGCCGCCGCTCCACGGCGAGCTGTTCGTCTTCTCCGAGCTGAAGCGCCGCTTCGCTGATTTCCGCCACCTGAAAGGTCAGAAAATCATAGCGCTGACCGCGTTCCCGATCCTTGGCACGCAACTCGGCAAGCCGTTCTTTGGCCTGTTGCCAGTGCTGATAACAGGCAGTGAAAGCGGTCCGATCGGGCCAATGGTCGCCGAGGGTGTCGAGAAAATCGAGGTGAGACGCCGGCTGCAGCAGCTGCTGATGGTCGTGCTGACTGGCAATATTGAGCAGGTAGAGGCAAATTTCGGCCACCGTTTTGGCCGGCGCCATCGAACCGTTGATATAGAGTCGGCTCCGCCCGTTGCTGGTGAGCACCCGTTTGATGATGATTTCGTTGGTGCCGCCGTACCCTCCAGCTTCAAGCAGCTCAAGCAGCCCCTGCTGGCGGTCGCTGATCTCGAACAGCGCCTCGACCGTGCAGCTGTCGGCGCCGCTCCTGATCCAGTCGGCGGAAGCCCGACCGCCGGTCAGCAAACCGATGGCCCGCATCATAATCGATTTGCCGGCCCCGGTCTCGCCGGTCATCACCACGAGCGAATCGCCGCTTGCATCGGCAAAACTCAGGTGTAGTGTTTCGATCAGGGCCAGGTTCTCTACTTTGAGTTCGCACAGCATCCCTTTTCCACGTATCTTCGGTCAACTATCAGCTCCATTGTTGACGGAGCGGCAAAAGGCGGGTATCGTAACAGGCGTATACCAACCACGCTTCGACTTGGCAACCAGTTTCCTGGAAACCGCGCTGCCCAGCCGGGATCATCCTGCCATGGAATCATGAAAAAATCTACCGATACCGTCGACCTGAGCGCCAGCCTCGAAGACTATATCGAAGCGATCTACCACATCGTTGAAGAAAAACTGGTTGCCCGCAGCAAGGATATCGCCTCCCGGCTCGACGTCAGCCGCGCCTCGGTAACGGAAGCCCTGCGGGCGCTGGCCAAGAAGGACCTGATCAACTACTCGCCGTACGAAGCGATCACCATGACCGAACAAGGCCGGCGGGTTGCTGAGGATGTTATTTACCGGCACGACTCGCTGAAACGCTTTTTCACCGAAGTGCTGGCCATCAAACCCGATCTGGCCGAAGAAGCAGCCTGCAAGATCGAGCACGCGGCGCCGCCGGTGGTGATCAGCCGGATGATCGATTTCATCACGTTTCTGCAGGTTTGCCCGCGCGGTGGCGACGATTTGCTCAACGGCTTTGCCGATTACTGCCGGCACGGGTCTACCAGGATCGACTGCAGCAAATGCATCTCTTCCTGTCTCGACGGCTCAGGCGACAAATCCTGACCATCATTTCTTGCCGCCGAGCAAGGCGGCCAGTTCATCCGCTTCCGGAAATCTCCCGAGTTTCTTTTTGGAAAAAACCAGCTGTCCGTCTACGGTTACCTCAAACACTCCCCCGGACGAAGCGACCAGTTCAATATCGGCATCGAAGCGGCGGCGCAATTCGTCTCCCAGACTGGAAGCGCGCGGCTGATAATTTCACACCCGGCAATACTCTATGACCGCTTTCATGAATTCTGCTCCTGATCGAGTTGTATATGAAAATCGGTGTTCCGTACTGATGGTCGGCTCTTCCTGCCATTATACAGTAATCACTGGACAATTCGACCCCAAAAATGAGCTTTCCCCACCCCCAACGCACGCACGGCATCGACTTTTACCAGCAGGTTGATTATGCTGTCCCCAGAATGAGACGACCGCATCCCCTGTTGCCGAACCGAACCATGACCGCACCCCCGGATTATAGCCCGATGTTCGAGTTGCTCGCCGCTCTCAACGACGAAGAAACCAGGCGCCTCTCCCCGACCGCCGCCCTCAGTGCCGACGGCCGCCGCCGCAGAACGGAAGAACGAATCGGTTATCGCCAGCACTTTGCCCAAGACGCCGATCGCATTCTCCATTCCCGTGCCTACACCCGCTACATCGACAAGACCCAGGTATTCTGCCTGATCAGTAACGACCACATCACCCACCGGGTACTGCATGTCCAGCTGGTCTCACGTATCGCCCGGACCATCGGCCGTTTCCTGCGCCTCAACGAGGACCTGATCGAGGCCATCGCGCTTGGCCACGATATCGGTCACCCGCCATTCGGCCACGCCGGCGAGCACGTTCTCAGCGCGCTGTGTCGCACCCACGACCTACCGCCGTTTCAACACAATATTCAATCGGTGCGGGCCCTGGAGCGTCTGGAACGCAAGGGGCGCGGCTGGAACCTGACCCTGCAGACGCTGGACGGTATCCTCTGCCATGACGGCGAAGTACATGCCGCCCGCCTGGCTCCGGAACCGCTCGGCGATTTTGCCGGCTTCGACGCCAAGCTGGCCGCGAAATCCGCCGACCCGGCAATCAACCTGCTGCCGATGACCCTCGAAGCCTGTGTGGTCCGTCTCGCCGATACCGTCGCCTATATCGGCAGGGATATCGAGGATGCCATCATCCTCGGACTGATCCGCCGCGACGACATTCCCGCCGGTCCCCGCCAGCTGCTCGGCGAGACCAACGGTTCGATCGTTTACTCGCTGGTCACCGACCTGATCGGTCACAGTCGGGTCACACCGCCCGGCCGCCCTCTGACCGCGGGGACGGACTTCATCGGTTTCAGCCAGTCGGTGGCCGACGCGCTGGCGGAGTTGAAACGATTCAACTATGACAAGATCTACCTGAGCCAGCAGACCCAGCAGCACATACCGATGATCGAGCGCTGTTATCGGGATCTTTTTTCCTTCTATCTGCACCATCTGGAAAACGGCACCGCCGACCGGCTCCATGTAGACCTGATGGGCGATCTGGAAGACAGTTACACTCGACACCAGTCGTCGGCAGCCCGGGTTCGCGATTTCATCGCCGGCATGACCGATGACTACTTTCTGGCCCAGGCCGCCGCTATCGGCTGCCCTGTCCCACCGCGACTCTGACGGATATGGGGTGCACCGGAACAATGCCGCTCGTCCGGCTGACCATCTTCTTGCTCGCAATCGTGCTGTTCGGCCCCGCAAAAGCGACCGCAGAATCCGACGAGACATTGTCGATTCACGTGGTCGATGTCGGTCAGGGGGACGCGATGATCCTACACCAGCCCGGCGCCTGCACTGCGCTGATCGACGCCGGCGGTCTGCTTTTCGGCCATCGAGTCACCGAAAAGCTGCAGGAACTGGGGCTCTCCGAGATCGACCTGGCCATCATCAGTCATCCCCACCTCGACCACTTCGGCGGACTGTTCGACCTGCTGCCACGGATCGGCATCAAAGAACTCTACGACAATGGCGGGGCCAATTCGGTCCCGGACTATTTCGACGACTATCTGGCGCTGCGCAGCCGCCTCCAAGGCAAAGCACTGCAACGCGGCAACCGCCTGACCTGCGGCGATCTCGAGCTTGCCGTTCTCCATCCTGAGAAACCGCCGCAACCGCAGGATGATATCAACGGCTCATCATTGGTATTACTGATAACCTTTGGAGATTTCCGGTTGCTCCACCTCGGCGATCTGTCCGGCGCCGCGGAAAGGACCTTTCTCGACCGCAACGACGATCTGCACGCCGACCTGCTGAAAATCGCCCATCACGGCGCCGCCGACGCCACCTCCCCGGAACTGCTGGCCCGGAGCCGGCCGGATCTGGCGGTGATCAGCTGTGGTCCCGACAACCGCATCGGCGCCCCGGCCGAGCAAGTCCTGCAGCGGTTGCAGACCGCAAACATCCCGGTCCGGCGCACCGATCGAGAAGGCACCATTTCACTGACAATCAGATAACCAGGCAAACACTACTTTTTCAGCCAGAGACGCAATCCGGTGAGGGCGGCGGCGGCAACGGCAATCACCGCTACCAGGAGCAGATAGCTGCCGAGATCCGGATTTCGCAGCGAGGCGGCCAGACGGTCGGTGACCGCCGCCAGCGCCGTTATCGCCGGCAGCATGCCGATCAGCGTGCCGAGTTGAAAGTCGCGCCAGCGGAGACGGGACACCCCGGCAATGAGGTTGATCAGCGAGAACGGGGCGACCGGGACGATGCGCAAAGTAATCACCGCAACCAGGCCGGAGTTGGAGAGCCGGCGGTCGAGACGGTTGACCAGACCGCCACCGAACCGGTCAACCATGTCTTTCCCGAGAACACGCCCCAGGAAAAACAGGCAAAGCGCGCTGAGTTGCGTTCCGAGCAGCGCATAGGCAAATCCCCACCACGGCCCGAAAATGATCAGGCTGCCGATAACCATCAACGTAACCGGGACGGCGGCAAACCCGCCGACAATAAACGCCGCCAGCACCAGCAGCGGCGTAAACCGCCCATTCTTGAGCCAGGCCCCCACGGAGTGGACCGTCTCGATGTCGAGCCATTGATTTAACGGTGTCCAGCGCCAGGCGGCGGCCAACCCGAGCACGGCGGCGATCAGGAGGCCACCGGTTACCAGGTGGCGATACGCCGGTTTTCGCTGTTTGCGACCGACAAAATAATCGAGCAGGCCGGTCGGTTCGATCGGCTTTTCCGGATCGAGAAGCTCGGACTCCGGGACCAGCCGATCGACATCTTCAGCAACCGTGCCGTCAAGCGGGACCAGCGTCCGTTCGCCGTCGCGCAGCGCTTCGATGGCCGCGATCAAAGAGCCTCGCTGCGAACGCTGCCGGGCCACGTCAGCGGCGGAAACTCCGAGATACTCGGCCAGCAGGCGGTTGCACAAAGAGCCGATGGTCTGTTCATCATCACTGTCCGGTCGAGCGGCGACGGCAAGATCGCACTCGGAGTCGAGTCCCAGGGAACGATTACTCAGATTCGACGAACCGACACGAACCACTCGATCATCGATCACCATCAGTTTGGCATGTACCATCAGGTCGACCGGTGGCTTGACGGCCACTCTCGGGTAATAGATGCGCAGGCGATCACCGCGGTCCGCCTCACGCAGCAGGACCATGATCCGCCCCCGCAGGACATCCATGGTGTGTTGCTCCAGCCAGCCCCCGGTCTGCTTCGGCAACACGATAACGATTTCCGGTCCGGTATCCTGCGACAATGACGCCTGCAACGCCTCACCGATCCGGTAGGAACTGAGATATTGATTCTCGATATAGATGTACCGGCGCGCCGCTGCGATCATATCGAGATAGAGGCGCTCCACTTCACGAATTTCAGCATGCCCCCGATACATCGGCATGGTCCGGGCGATCGCCACGTCGATATCGCGAAAGACCGGCTCGACACTCTCCGGCCAGAGCGCCTTGTCTTCCGGGGGCCGGATATCCGGCAACCGTTTTCCCACAGCCCGTTGCCAACGATCTCGGGCCAACTCGCCCAGGGCCGCCGCCGCCGCCCCGTCGACGACCATCTGGATGTCGTGAAACGGCGGATACGATTTACCCTCAGGATCGACGCGTTGCGGGTCGTCCGGCTTGTGCTCTGACGTGTCCCAGCGCCATTTGCTCACATCCAGACCACCGGCAAAGGCGAGCGCATCATCGATCACGACCACTTTCTGGTGCTGGGAACCGCCGACGGGATGACAATCATCAAGACGGAAATGGATAGTGCGATGACTGCGCCAGGTCAGCCTGTAGGTGGGGAAAAATTCGCGCTCCAGCGCGTAGATCATCGCAAAATCCCAGCTCAGCAAATAAATGTCGAGCTGCCGCTGTCGCTTGGCGACAAAATCCAGAAACGGACCCAACGTACTTGGCGTATCACCTCCATCACCGTTGCGGATCAGGCGCACTTCGCTGTGCAGATCCCAGCCGAGGATAAAAACAGAGCGGCGTGCCTGGAGTATCGCCTCGTGCAGGGCCTGAAAATAATCCTTGCCATCGATCAGCACGGCAACGCGGTCGGCACGCCGCACCCGCCAGCAATTCTCAGATGGTTTAAAGCATTCGCTCATTTCTCGATCGATACCGGAAAACGCATCACCACAGCAGCGCAACGAGCAGTCCCGGCAGCATCGCAACGCCCATGAACACGGGCAGACGAATCGCCTGCCTGGTGCCGGTGATGGTGGCAAACATGATTCCCTTGACCAAGGTATTGGTCGCACACGCGAGCAAAATCCCAACGATAGCAACATCGGCCTGCGCAGACTGCCGGGCGGATTTGGCAAGAGACAGCGTAATGGCATCGACATCCATTATCCCCGAGACCACCGACAGGGCATAGACACCGTAATCGCCGAACCACGCCTTCATCGCCTCCGACAACAGCAGGATGGCGGCCAACAGGATGCCGAACTGTAGGGCCATACCGAGTTGCAGGGGATTTCTCACCTCGACATCCCGGCTCACATCCGGGCTGCTCCGGCCGCGGCGCAGCCAGAGCCAGACAAAGCCGGCGAGCAACCCGGCGCACATCAGGCTGAGCGGCAGCCACATCCGGACGAGCAAGCCCGGATAGACGACGAATATCTCGATCATCACCCGCAGGAACATGATCGCCGAGGCGAGCAGAACCCCGCCGGCAAAGAGCCGATAGCGCTGCCGCTGCTTGGCCAATCGGGCCAGACTGACGGTTACCGCGGTAGAAGACGCCAGGGCTCCGACAATGGCCGTCATGATCAGGCCGGCACGCTCGCCGACTATCTTCATCCCAACGTACCCGAGAAACGACAGCCCGGAGATCAGCACCACCATCAGCCAGGTCCAGAAAGGATTCAGCGCCTGCCACGGTCCATATCCCTGATTCGGCAACAGGGGCAGCAAAACGACAGAGATGATCAGCAATTTGGCGCCGGCGAAGAAATCCTGCGGCGAGATCATCTTCAGCCAGGAATGCAATACCGGCTTGTACCCGAGCAGAGAAATGACCACCACGGTAACCGCCATTGCCGGAACGACAGCGCCATACGCCGCCCAGGCGGACAGCACGAAGACCAGCATCATGGAAAAAGCCGTCGTCGTTCCCAGGTCCTGATCCTCCTGAACATCGAGGACATGTGCGGTGATACTGAGAGCAGCGACTACAACGAAGGCGACACCGACAAACCAGACGCCGACTTCCCGACCCAGCAATACCGCCACACCACCGAGCAAACCGATCAGGCTGAAGGTGCGCAGACCGGCGATACGCGAACCATCTTCTCCCTCACGATCGCTCCAACTCCGCTCGATCCCGACCAACAGGCCGATCGCCAACGACACCGCCAGCGTGATCACACTTTGATAGATGTCTTCCATCGCACTGAATTTTCTGGTCTGCAAGGAACGAGTAACCGCCGGTAACGCGTCTCCGGACAACCGACAAAGGCGGGCCGGCACCGACTCCGGAAAGTCTTGACACTACCCAGTCTCGGCCGTATTTGTCAACATCCTCGCTCATCGGCTGCGGCGACTGCGATGATAATCATCGGGCCGATCCCGGTCTGATCTGGTATTATCGAAGCAACAATTCACCGTCACCGCAGGAGACACGAAAATGGCCGCAGAAAAAACCGTCGGCTTCGTCGGACTGGGTCGCATGGGCGCGCCGATGGCCGGAAACCTCGCCAGAGCCGGGTACAAGCTGGTCCTGTTCGACCGACAGCCAGACATCACCAAACGGTTCGCCGAGCAGTACGGCGGGCGGGCGGCGATCACTCCGGCCGAAGTCGGCCGAAATGCCTCCGTGGTGATTACCATGCTGCCCGACAGCACTGCCGTCAGGCAGGTCGTTCTCGGTGACGGCCGGGATTGGGGCATCGCCGACGCGGCACCGGCGGGCACCATTTTCGTCGACATGAGTTCCTCCGCTCCGGCCGACACGAGAACCCTGGCCGGCGAACTCCAGCAACGCTCGTTGTCGCTCATCGACGCCCCGGTGTCGGGCGGCGTCGCCAAGGCCGTCAGCGGTACGCTGACCATCATCACCGGCGGGGAGCCCGCCTTGATCGAATCTATCTCACCGCTGCTGCTCGCCATGGGCAGCAACTGTATCCATGCCGGCCCGATCGGCGCCGCCCACGCGATGAAGGCCCTCAACAACTACGTCTCCGCCGCCGGCCTGGCTGCCGCGTCCGAAGCGCTGCGCATCGGCAGCACCTTCGGCATCGACCCGGCGGTCATGATCAATATCTTCAACGCCTCAACCGGCCGCAACAACAGCACGGAGAACAAGTTCCACCAATTTATCCTGCCGCAGACCTTCTCCTCCGGTTTCTCCCTCGGCCTGATGGCCAAAGACCTCAATCTGGCGCGCGATCTCGCCGACTCCTCGGGTGAATTCGCACCGCTGCTCAAGCGTTGCGCGGAACTCTGGCGCCAGGCCGCCGAAGAGCTCGGCCCCGACGCCGACCACACCGAATTCATTCGGTTCACTAAGGACTGACCCGGTCGACGACGACGCCCCATCGCCGGCACCCAGGAAGCTCAAGGCAACGTTTGCGCCCCCGCCGACCGCCTGGTCCGGCCAAAGTCATCACCGCAAGAAAAATCCGCTTGCATACATACACGGATGTATGTATAAGGGGAGGTTTCGTGATCACCTCTTCTCTCTCTTATAACAAGGATGGTTGATATGAATGGAAATAAACGATCCCCATTACTCCTGCTATTCGCCCTTGTCGCAGGACTGATGATCGGCGGCTGCAAGGGACAGGAACAGGCGGCACGGCCGGCCCCCGGCCCGGTCGAGGTCAACATCGTGACCCTTGAGGCACAACCGGTTGAGCTCTTCGCCGAACTTCCCGGGCGAACCGCCGCCCACAGAATCGCCGAGGTGCGCCCCCAGGTGAGCGGTATCGTACAGAAACGACTGTTCACCGAAGGCAGCGAAGTCACCGCCGGGGAACTTCTCTACCAGATAGATCCTGCCCTCTACCAGGCCAACTTCGACAGCGCCAAGGCAGCACTGGCCAAGGCCGAGGTCATTGAACAATCGGCCCGCCAGAAAGCCGAGCGCTACCGGACCCTGGTTCGCACCAAAGCGGTCAGCGAACAGGAACAGATCGAGGTGGAAGCTGCCTGGAAACAGGCCCAAGCGGAAGTTGCGGCCGCCAAGGCGGCTCTCGCCCGCGCCCGGATCGATCTCGACTACACGCAGGTCACGGCACCGATTTCAGGCCGCATCGGCAAATCGATGGTCTCCGAGGGATCACTGGTCACCGCCCAGCAGAGCATGGCCCTGGCCATCCTCCAGCAACTCGATCCGATCTACGTGGACGTTAATCAGTCCAGCACCGACCTGCTGCGCCTGAAACAGGAACTGGCCGCAGGCCAGATTGCCAAAGACGAGCACCTTCGTTCGGAGGTATCGGTTATCCTTGATGACGGTTCCCTCTATCCGCATAACGGTTTTCTCGAATTCTCCGATGTCTCGGTCGATCAGTCGACCGGCACGGTAACCCTGAGGGCCATCGTCGAAAATCCCGATCAGGATTTGCTGCCGGGCATGTTCGTCCGGGCCCGCATCACCAAAGGTACCAGACCGGATGCGATCCTCGTGCCGGCGGCCAGCGTCATCCGCAACAATCGTGGCCAGGCCACGGTACTGCTGGTCAACGCGGACAATCAGGTGGAGGGCCGCATCATCGAAGTCGAACAAAACCGCGGCGAGCTGGTCCTCATCGGCAGCGGTCTGGCCGCCGGTGACAAGGTGATCGTCGCCGGTATCCAGAAAGTAAAACCAGGCGCCCAGGTCACCGTTGTCGAGATGCCGGCTGAGGAATCAGAACAGGCAGCGGCACCTCTCGCCACCGCCGGGAAAACGGAGTAAGCCATGGCCAGATTTTTCATCGATCGCCCAATCTTCGCCTGGGTCATCGCTATCGTCATCATGCTGGCCGGAACTCTGTCGATCCTGCGCCTGCCGGTCTCCCAGTATCCGGAAATCGCTCCTCCTTCAGTCCGCGTTACCGCCAGCTACCCGGGAGCATCGGCGCAGACCGTCGAAGACAGCGTCACGCAGATCATCGAGCAGAACATGACCGGATTGGACAACCTGCTCTACATGAATTCGCAGAGTTCCTCCAACGGGTCGGTCACCATCTCCCTGACCTTCGAATCCGGCACCGATCCGGACATCGCCCAGGTCCAGGTGCAGAACAAACTGCAGCAAGCCCTTCGGTTGCTCCCGCAAGAGGTACAGGAGCAAGGCGTCCAGGTCAACAAATCAAACTCCACCTTCCTGATGATTGTCGGTCTGATCTCGTCCGATGGCTCCATGGATCAGCGCGATCTGTCCGACTTCATGGTCTCGGAGTTGCGCGATCCGCTCAGCCGGACTCCCGGAGTCGGCAGCATTCAGATCTTCGGTAGCCAGTATGCGATGCGTATCTGGCTCGATCCGCACAAACTGACCAGCTACCAGCTGACCCCCAGCGACGTTGCCGCGGCTATTCGGGCCCAGAACAACCAGGTCGCCGTCGGTGATCTCGGCGGCGCGCCTTCGGTTGACGGTCAGCAGGTCACCGCCAGCATGATGGCGCAGACGAAACTCAGCTCTCCCGAAGAATTCGCCAAGATCCTGCTCCGCGTCAACCAGGACGGCTCGCAGATTCGCCTGCGCGATGTGGCTCGCGTGGAAATCGGCGGCGAAAACTACTCCTCGTTCGGTACGTTCAACGGTCAGCCGGCGGGCGGCATGGCCGTTATGCTGGCTACCGGCGCCAACGCGCTGGACACCTCGGAAGCGGTCCGGGACAAAGTTGAGGAACTCAAACCCTATTTCCCGGCCGGTGTCGAGGTTGTCTATCCATACGACACTACGACGTTTATTAAGATATCCATCGAAGAAGTCGCACAGACCCTGGTGGAGGCGATCATTCTCGTTTTTCTGGTAATGTTTCTCTTCCTCCAGAACTTCCGGGCCACGCTGATCCCATCGATCGCCGTACCGGTCGTCCTGCTCGGCACGTTCGGCATCATGGCCGCCTTCGGCTTCTCGATCAATACCCTGACCATGTTCGGTATGGTCCTGGCCATCGGCCTGCTGGTCGATGACGCGATCGTCGTCGTCGAGAACGTCGAGCGAATCATGAGCCAGGAAGGGTTGTCACCCCTGGCGGCAACGAGAAAGTCCATGGACCAGATCACCAGCGCCCTGATCGGTATTGCGCTGGTGCTGTCCGCTGTCTTCGTTCCGATGGCCTTCTTCGGCGGCTCTACCGGCGCCATCTACCGCCAGTTCTCGCTGACCATCGTATCGGCCATGGGCCTGTCGGTCCTGGTGGCCCTCATCCTCACCCCGGCCCTGTGCGCCACCATCCTCAAACCGATCGACCCGCACAAGCATGCCAGGAAACGCGGCTTTTTCGGCTGGTTCAACCGCACCTTCAATCGCGGAACCGATCGCTATCAGCGTACCGTCGGGTATGTCCTGCGCCGCTCGGTACGGTTCGGCATCATCTACCTGCTGCTGGTCGGCGGTATGGCCTTTCTTTTCGCCAAGCTGCCCACCTCTTTTATCCCCGAGGAAGACCAGGGCGTCTTTCTAACCATGATCCAGTTGCCGGCCGGCGCGACGCTGGAGCGGACCCAGGAGGTGATCAACGTCGTCCGTGATCACTACCTGATAAACGAAAAGGAGAACATCAATTCGGCATTCGCCGTCGCCGGCTTCAGTTTTGCCGGCAGCGGCCAGAACAACGGTATGGTGTTCGCCCAGCTCAGGGACTGGGATGAACGGAAACGACCCGACCAATCGGTCAACGCCATTATCGGCCGGGCCATGGGGCGCTTCATGCAGGTCAAGGAGGCCCAGATCTTCGCCTTCAACATCCCGTCCATTCCCGCCCTCGGTCTGGCAACCGGGTTCGACCTCTACCTGCAGGACCGGGGCAACCTCGGTCATGAAAAGTTGATCGAGGCGCGCAACATGCTCCTCGGCATGGCCGCCCAGCATCCTGGCCTGACGAGGGTTCGCCCCAACGGCATGGAGGACACCCCGCAGTACAACGTCGATATCGACTACGAGAAGGCAATGGCCCTCGGCGTCGCCGTCGCCGATATCAATGCCACCCTGTCGACCGCCTGGGGATCGAACTACGTCAACGACTTCATCCACCACGGTCGAATCAAGAAGGTCTATCTCCAAGCCGATGCACCGTTTCGCATGCAACCCGAAGATATCACGCTCTGGCACGTTCGCAACAATGTCGGGGAGATGGTACCGTTTTCCACCTTTGCCGAAGGTCATTGGAGCTACGGTTCCCCACGACTGGAGCGGTTCAACGGTATCCCGGCCGTGGAGATCGTCGGTGAGGCCGCACCCGGCAAGTCAAGCGGCGAAGGCATGGCGGCAATCAGCGAGCTGATCTCCCGCCTACCGGCCGGCATCGGCTTCGAGTGGACCGGTGCCTCCTATCAGGAAGTTCAGTCCGGAGCGCAGGCGCCGGCACTCTATGCCATCTCGGTGCTTGTCGTATTCCTCTGCCTGGCAGCCCTGTATGAGAGCTGGTCGGTACCTTTTTCGGTCATGCTCGCTGTTCCGCTCGGTGTGCTGGGTGCTCTCGGGGCAGCCTGGCTGCGCGGCATGGAAAATGATGTCTACTTCCAGGTCGGACTGCTCACCACCATTGGCCTGTCGGCGAAAAACGCCATTTTGATCGTCGAATTCGCCAAGGCACGCTACGATAAGGGCGACGGGTTGTTCGAGGCAACAATCGCCGCCTGCAAACTGCGACTGCGTCCGATCCTGATGACCTCCATGGCCTTTATGCTCGGTGTCCTGCCGCTGGCGATCAGTACCGGTGCCGGCGCCAACAGCCGGAACGCCATCGGCACCGGTGTTCTCGGCGGCATGATTTCGGCGACGGTGCTGGCAATCGTCTTTATACCGCTGTTCTTCTACGTAGTCGTCCGCGTTTTCAAAACTCGTCCGCAAATAGAAATCGAAGCGGAACGAGAAGCAACTTCAACGGTGGTTCAGTCATGAGTATCTCCAGAAACCTGTCTGCGCTCATTGCTATTTTTGGTCTCCTGCTCGGCGGCTGTTCGCTGACCCCATCGTACCAGCGACCTAACCTGCCGGTGGCCGACAACCTGGTCGGCTCGCCCGCCGACTCCACGGCCGCTGAACCGGCACCTGGGCAGACCGGCACCATCGCCGATCTCGGCTGGCGCACCTACTTCCCCGACCCGACCCTCCAGCGCCTGATCGAACAGGCCTTGGCAGCTAATCGCGACCTGCGTGTTTCAGCGCTGAACATCGCCGCCTACCAGGCTCAGTACCGGATTCAACGCGCTGCATTACTGCCCGGTGTCGATGGAGACGCGTCGGCTGCCAGGCAGCGAACGCTGGTCGGCAACACCCACGCCACCGGCAATCTCTTCCAGGTCAAGGTCGGCCTCGCCGCCTACGAACTTGACTTCTTCGGACGGTTGCGCAGTCTTGAAGACAAGGCCCTCGAGAACTACCTGGCAATGGAGCAAAACCATCGTAGCGCACTGATCAACCTGATCGCCGAAGTTGCCGGCGCCTATCTGAATCTGTTGGCCGATCGGGAATTGCTCGCCATCACCAAGGACACGCGGCGCATTGAAGAGGAGTCCTTCGAACTGATCAAGCAGCGGGTCAAGGTCGGCATCGCCAACGAGTTGGCCCTCGCCCAGGCACGGACCAACCTGGAAGCAGTCAAAGCCAACATCGCCCTGTACCAGAGAAGAGTCGCCCTGGATCTCAATTACCTGGATCTGCTGACCGGCGGCAGTTCGGCCCTAGCCCCGGCGACCGCCGACGAAGGGCTGCTGGACGGCCGGCTCATCGAGGCGCAAACACCGTCCCAGCTCTCCTCCCGGGTCTTGCTGCAGCGCCCCGACATCATGGCCGCCGAGCACGAACTGAAGGCGGCCAATGCCGACATCGGCGCCGCCCGTGCCGCTTTCTTTCCGGCCATCACCCTGACAGCCAACGCCGGACTGATCAGCACCGAACTCGACAGTTTATTCAACGGCGATTCGGGGATGTGGCTCTTTTCACCGGCCATTCGCCTGCCCATCTTCACCGGTGGCCGACTGGAAGCACAACTCGATGTCGCCCGGATCCGTAAAGACATCTCAATTGCCCGCTATGAAAAAGCCGTCCAGGTCGCGTTCAAAGAAACGGCTGATTCCCTGGTCGCAGTTGCCACCTACCGTGACCAGATGATTGCCCAGCAGGCCAACCTTGAAGCCAGTCAGGACTACCACGCCATCGCCAGCCAGCGTTACGAACAGGGACTGGACAGCTTTTTGACCCTGCTCGATGCCCAGCGCTCACTCTACGGCGCCCGGCAGAACTACCTCAGCCTCAAATTGGCGCAGTTGATCAACCAGGTCACGCTCTACAAGGTGCTGGGCGGCGGCTGGCAGGAGCAGAACTGAACCATGGCCCGCAAGACCAAGGAGGAGGCACGGCAGACCCGGACCGATATCCTGTCTGCGGCGATCCGGATCTTCTCCGTTCGCGGTGTATCCCGAACGACCCTGAACGATATCGCCAAGGAAGCCGGAGTCACCAGGGGCGCCATCTATTGGCATTTCAACAACAAAAACGACTTGCTTGCCGCCCTCTGGGACCAGCTCTTCCTACCCATCGAACCGATCGTCCAAGCCAGCGAGAGCAAAGACGAAGCAGACCCGCTCGGCAGAATGCACGAAGCGCTGCTGTCGCTCTTCACTTCTCTTGCCAATGACCCGATGCAGCTGCAGCTGTATCGTATTCTGCACGACAAGTGTGAATTGGTGGAAGACACCGGCACCGAACACCTGCACCGGGCCAACTGCCACCGGGACGGCCTGAAACGCATCGGTCTCGTGCTCGGCAACGCCGTTGCACGGGGACAGCTACCGCCGGACTACAATATCCACCTAGCCAGTATCGCCACCATTTCTTTCATTGACGGCCTGCTTGCCAACTGGCTGATGTTTCCGACCCTGATCAGGGCCGACCGGGAAATCCCCCTGCTGGTTGACGAATTGATGGCCATGCTGCGCCGCGGTTTTTCTTTTTCGCAGCAGCATAAAAGCGAGGGGGTATAACAGAATCGACAAGCAGATCAATTAGCCCGTCTGCAACCATCATCATCGACAGCGGCCTTCACAACCCTACTCATCGCCTCTGCCTCCGGCAATCCCTATCGTCACCGATTGTTGACACCAGCTGCCCGTGGTGGTAAAAGAGGCCGACAAACACGCCGTGTACGTGCCCGTAGCTCAGCTGGATAGAGCACCAGGCTTCGAACCTGGGAGTCGGGGGTTCGAATCCCTCCGGGCACGCCATTTTAAATTACGCCCAAAAGCCCGTACCTGGTGGACTGCAAATAGAAAAGCCCTCTTCCGCAATTTGACGCCGGGAGAGGGCTT
>NPIE01006692.1_pt2 | contig 28513 bp, 26 predicted proteins | sample 8637661 | NCBI WGS metagenome assembly NPIE01 (sample SAMN07420842, study PRJNA396082) | bioreactor metagenome | isolation source: sample BA12 brine-fed electro-methanogenic bioreactor BA | place: Japan: Kochi | collected 2016-12-09 | reverse complement strand
TTATAACCTTTTCAGCAGACCCTATTTATTCAGACCGTCCTTGGTCCCAAACCACATGAAACCATGCCTGTCCTGGTAAATACAATTGATGCTACCTTGCGACAAGCCATCTTGATTATCAATGTGTTCAAATGTAAGTTGTTGACCTGTTGCACGATAGGAGAGAATGCTGAGCAGAAGTATCAACCAGTAGGCAGTACATACTTTATTTGCAAAAATAACGGTCATAAAACTCATTATTAAATAAAAATATGAAAAGCCTGAAAGGTATCCTATACAATATTACATTTTTTCAAGAGGAAATCAAAAAGATTTTTTAAAATCCTGAGGTTTTCCCCCTGGAAAGAGGCGATTTCTTCAAAATCCTTTTTGTCATCAGATCTTAGATAAGCAACTTCTGCTTCAACATACGAACGGATGCTGCCTCTGGCTTCTTTCATTAAAATATGCTTTGCAATGGTGGATAGATCTGCACCGGTATCAAGCCCCACCTGAAATACTGCAAAGTTTTTAAAAGCTGTGGCAAGGTCCGTAAAATGAACATCATGCGCCTGTGGTTCCTGGGCTACAAGTCTAAAAGCATCATTTAGCATCCCTTCGATAAAGCCCTGATCAAAAACCAGTATACCATGCCCTCTGTTTTTTATTTTTTCAAAATATTGCAGCAATTGCGAGAAGGGATCCGTTTCTTTGTCAAATACAGCTGAATGTAATATATCCTGCCCGTTCAATTCCGATATGCTGCCAACACCAAAAGGGATGGGCTGATACGGTTTGGTCCCGGGATATTCTGGGACGGCCGGTCTTCTGCTCAAAACATGCAAAAAAACCGGGGATTTCCCTGTTTCTCGCAGCATTTCCGAAATTGCACTGCAATCGAGAAACAGGACGTTTTGTGCCGCAGCCTCAGTTCTCTTTATATCCGTTTTGCTTTGCAGGAATTCAGCCTTGATCTCTTCCGGAGCCATGATTTTGTTGTTATACAATTTCATTCGTTCATCAAATGGCAGAAAGCAAAGGTCAAAAACAGATCTTTTGGGAAGGTGTTTCCAGCAGTGCCCCATAAAATCACAGGGGTAGGGGGTAAAACAGTGACGGCCAATATCAATTTTGGGTGAATGATCCAGCTTGAGTGTTTCTTTTTCCAGCCTGATCTGTTTCTCAATAAGGTCTTGCTTTGTCAGGATTTTATCCAGTACGGATACAGTGGTGAACAATTTTTCTGGTTCCAGCGAATCCTTGAGTGTATAATCCTCATTGACATAGATGATGCTAAAGTCCTCGGGCGCAAATCCTGATTTCTGAATGACATAATACTGCAGAGCAGCATCCATGATATAAGTATCTGATATAGACCTGGAGCTTTTGACTTCAAATGCATAAAATTTTCCATCCCTGATTTCGAAGATATCCAGCATGATGAGTACCGCATTTGCCTGGAAGGTTGCCTCGTAGATGATCTGGTCATAACCGGCATTGATCAATTCTGCAGTATCCTGAATGGCTTTCCTGTATTGTGCAGGTGATTTGGGTTTCAGGTCGGTGCCACCCGGGAAAAGCCCCTGTGCGAGCAAGCCCACTGCATGGCCCCGCGTAAATTTGGCCTTTTGCTCTGCTGATAGGCGGTCTCTGAGAAAAGGTCTTTTTTTATTAAGATATAAAGATTTCAGACATTGCACCCCGCGAATAAAGGTTGATTTGGATAAGATGTGTTTTTCCATGTACACAAATTTAAATCATTTTCAGGGAAACGGCTTCAGCTTCCATTGATTGACTGTCGAACAAGATCAATCCGCTTTCCCTTTTCCCAGAAGTAATGCAGGGGCCATCTACCCAGAGAATGTCTCCTGTAAGTTTGTGTTTTGTAAAACCACCCTCTTTTATGAAAGCTTTTCCTGCCATCATCATTCCTTCAACATGCCGGTGACCTGAGAAAGCCAGGTGGCATTTCTTTCGTTTCATAAATTCGAAATGATCTTTGAGTTCTTCCGCAAAGCCAATAAATCGTGAACGGAATCCGGTAAGATCAGGAAAGGGATAATGGGATAACATGATCTGTGATCCATCCGCATCCATGATCTCAAATTCATTGAGGCTTTTCAGGTAGTTGTGACTTTCCGGTAATATGTCCGGCTCATGATCATCGTAGGTCCAGAGCATTCCTCCAGAGCTTTCGAATTGCTTGTCTTCGGAAAGGTCAAACCAGTCATCGGGCAGGCCAATATCTTTAATATTACCTGGAAATTCCCCTATTGCAGCCTTATCATGATTGCCTGCCACAACAAAATCACAATGCTGTCTGACAAGTTCAATACAGGCATTGGCATTTCTCTTGTGTGAGGTTTCAAAGTATTTCTTTGTGTATCCTACAATGTCTCCCAGGCAGGCAATCTTCAACGCGCTCTGCTTGTGGATAAAATTCAGGGCCTTTTCCAGATTCAGGATATCATCATGTATGTCAGAAATAATAGCGATCAACATAGCATAAATATAATAAAAAAGCCCCGGAAAAAACAACCGGGGCCTAAGATCTTGAATTTTTAATCTCTGCTAAAAGAAATAGTACACAGCCAGCAACAGCCTCAGGTTGGCAACATCATCGCCTTCATGAACCATGGCTTTTGAATCGATCGTCTTCCCATAATTGACACTGGTATATTCGGCTTCGCAGGCAAAGCGCATTTTGCCGACATTGTACATCAGGCGAGGTGAAATTCGGTAGAGGTAGTTAATGTATGAAAGAGGCGTATAGCCCCTGGCAAAAAAGTAGTGTGTTTTGATTTCCGTACCTGCACCCCAATTCTGGGAATAACCTGCAAATACACCGAATTGCCATGTTTTTCCATTGGTGTGGATGTCAGTCCACATGGAGATGACGTCCAGGGGTTCAAAATCATAGAACATTTTTTCGGGATCGCTAACTTTTTCAGCTACATATCCCCCAAGCATCGTCCAGCCATATGTGCTCTGTCCCATGACCAATTCGGCTTTGAAAGTAAGGTCTGGGAAATTAATTTTCATGTAAGCCATTCCTGAAAGTCCTTCAACTTTTTCCTCAGATTTATAGATTGCCAGAACATCACCGCTTATTTCATCGGTAATAACAGATTCAAGACGTGGGCTTAGTTTTTTATAATTTCCAGAAACTCCGATCAGGAAACCTGTGCTTCCAAAGTTTGTCTGATACTGCAAGCTAAGGTTGAGTTCAGGGATTACCGCATTTCGCAGATAAAAGGAGCTTGCACTCACTGAAAACAGATTGCCTGGAGTGGCAGGATTCACCCCTGCATCGGTAAAATCACGCTGTGAAAGGGCTGCCATTTGTGCTGTAAATTTGCCGAACTTTTGTGATACACGGATTTGTGGATTCCGGCTAAATGGCTGGAAAGGAGCTCCTGTATTAAAAGAAACCGTACCCGGGAAACAATCTGTAACAAACATGGGATGCCAGTACTGACCAACCAGCAGTTCTGTATTCGTCCAGTTGAGTTTGGCAAATGCATGCCGCAACCTGAATCCATTGATGTCATCCGCAGTATGCCCGAAAAATGCCCCTTCGATCACCGCACTGGTTTTAGCTCCCAGTACATCCGGGCCACTGATCACACCCTTCAGCCTGGTTTGAATGGACAATATGTTGAAGTAAGGATGTGCATTGATGTCATCCCCATTGAAATCCAGCAGTTCGGGTTTCGGGTAAAGGTGAAAATGCCCTTCTCTCACTGCCACAGACTGACGTGAGTCGTAAATGATATCGGTTTTGACGAAACCATGGAATTTAATTCCCCATTTTTGTTCCTCTTCCTGTGCAATGACAATCACAGGCAGAAACAACACAAACAATAAAAATATAGTGTTCCTCATGTTAATTGGATTTTGGTTCGGCGCAAAGATAGGAATATAATTTGCAGACACTTTGGCTGTTTATTTCCATTTTATGGGTGCCCGGAAATTCATATTCTTTCTAAATAAATATATCCTGAACCCTTGTCAGCTGATGATGTGAACTGAATTCTCCTCGATCAGTTCCATGCCCTGGTATTTCCTGAATAGTTGTATGATGGTAACCACATCCTTCTGACAGTAGATCACGATGCGGTCGAGATCTTTTTCTTCCCAGTATACCCTGCCGACATCTGCTCCGCTGATATCATCTTTTGGGGTAGGAATATTGAATACATGGGCAAGCAATTCGAGGGAGGTGTAATTTTTGAAATCCCCGAACTTCCACAATTCCATGGTGTCGAGATGTGGAATATCCCATGGTTTCTTTCCGGCCAGATCCAGCATGGCCGGAATTTTCAATCCGTTGATGAGCATCCTGCGGGCGATATATGGATAGTCAAATTCCTTACCGTTGTGAGCACAGAGAAAATTATTTTTTGCACTGAAATAGGTTTCGAGTAAATTGCCGAACTCCGCAAGCAGGGCTTTTTCATCCTCCCCGGAAAAAGATTTGAGCCTGACTTCATGATCCTTTACAAAACCAACGGATATGCATATGATCTTTCCAAACTCTGCATAAATCCCTGCACGCTGGTAAAGCAAGTCGGGCGTATCGGATTCTTGCCTTCTGAGGAATTCGGTCTTATGGTCCCACAATTGCTTTGTTTTCTCAGGCAGACTGCCGTATGTAGCGTATTGAGGTACGGTTTCTATGTCAAGAAACAGTATGTTGCCGATCGGAATTTGTTCTAACATTTTGTTTCCTTTATTTGGTAGTTACAACAAATTTAGACAATTTGCGTAACAGTCCGTATACTTGTTTTATAATGATCAGGAAATCTTTGAAAACCAAATTCTTGTTTTTTTTCCTTTTGCTGTTCATTGGCTCCTCCTGTAATAAAAATGAAGAGACTGATCCGCCAAAGGTATTGATCAATAAACCTTTCAAAGGGCAAAGCCTGAAAGTAGGGGAGTCGTTTATTGTTTCAGGAAGTGCAATCGATGAAAAGGGGATCAAAAGCATACAGGTGAAATTGCTGGATGCGGAACTGAATAATCCCTACGTCCTGGTAAACCGGCAGTATGATGATTTACTGGAAGTTGATTTTTCCTTTGATTGTATTGTTGAAGACCCCATGCTTCAAAGTGGCAGTTTCTGGATCCGCGTGCGGGTTTATAACCAGCAATCTGTCTTCACACAGGAGTTTGTTGAAGTGCATTTAAATGAACTTGAAAAAAAACTTGAAAAAGTCCTTGTGATCACGGATGAATATCAGGAAAGTATAAAAGTGTATGAGCTGGACCGGGATTCCGGCATAAATGATCAAGCCTTGCTAAATCTTAACGGGGAATTTTTGTTCTCAGCCCTTTCCTCGCCATTCCAGCAATTCTATCTTGGGATAGAGCAAGGACAGCAGGAGATGAAGGCTTACGAGCTTGGAGAATTTGAAAATACTTTCAATGTAGATGTTTCAATGCCTTATCCTGTATTTACCTACGTTATGATTGAAGAACCTTACCTTTACTATTCAAGCGGGAATGGTCAAATAAAGGGGATTGATGCCTTTGGACTGGAAAAGTTTTCTACAGCAATGAACCTGGATACTTTTCCACAAAGATTCACATTCTCGTCAAAATATTTGCTGGCTGCCTGCAAAACACGGGCATGGGAACGGAATGTGTTGAAGCTTCACTATCGTGCAAGTGGTGCTTCCATCTGGCGAAAGAGCATTGCGTTTGATATTGTTGATGTAAGGCCTTTTTCTGAAGGTGAATTCCTGCTTTTTGGCAATGAGGAAGGTTTTACCCGTATCTATATTTATGATGCCGAATTCAATACGCTGGAGCTGAAAAGTGAGCAGTCTGGTGAATTGCAGGAAGTGGCAGCTGCAGGAGAAAAGCGTTTCCTGCTAGAGATTGAAGATGAATGCTTCGTATTTCAAATTGAACAGGACCTGTATTCGCCAATCACATTTTTCGAAGGCACTTGCAATCTGAAATATGAGTCATTGATGAATGAGCTATATGGCTTTTGCGGTACAGAATTGTTTGTGCTGGATATGGAAAGCCTGGAACCAAAAGAAATATACTCCTTCAAGGCTTCAATTAGGGATATACAATTCATGTATAACAAATGAAAATCAGGCAAGTGACCACCGAAGACGGTAGCAGTAGCTGTTATGTACCGGATATGGATGAATATTATCACTCCAGCCATGGTGCTGTTACTGAGTCCTTGCACATTTTTATCCGGGCAGGCTTGAAGCAGGTGGAAAAAGATCATGTAAATATTTTCGAGATCGGATTTGGTACAGGCCTGAATGCTTTGTTGAGCTACCAGTATGCCCTGGATAATAAGATCCGGGTCGAATACCGCGGTATCGAAAAATACCCATTGCCGCAGAAAATAACAGATTCTTTGAATTATGCCGAGATCCTTGATTTCCCTTTATCCGGGGAAATCTTTAAAAAACTGCACCGTTCCGCATGGGATCAGTCAAATAGCTTACACCCATTGTTTCAATTCACAAAGATACACGCTGATGCCACAGTGCACCACTATCCTGAAGGCTGGGCGGATGTGATCTATTTTGATGCTTTCGCCCCTGATAAGCAAAGCGAAATGTGGACAAAGGATGTTTTTCGAAAAATGTTCCTGCTCTGCAGGCAGGGGGGGTGCCTCCTGACGTATTCCGCCAGGGGGCAGCTAAAAAGAGACCTTCGGGACTGTGGTTTCATGGTTGAATCTCTGGCCGGACCTCCTGGTAAAAGGGAAATTACCAGGGCTACGAAAACTTAATGAGGGTAAAGTTCACCGGACTGCAAAACTCTTATATTCCTGCAAAGGCTGGTCCTGAACCTTTACATCTTCCACCCTTGACCAATTCGGGCCTTCTTTTACCCAGCAAACAAAATTATGTATTTGTTTTTCTTCTCCCTCTGCTTCGATATAGACCGAACCATCTGGCATGTTCCTCACAAAGCCACTTATGTCCAGCTCCAGGGCTTTTTTGTTGGTATAGTATCTGAAACCGACACCCTGTACACGGCCAATTACTTTAATGATCAGACTCTTCTTCATATTCATGTGCCGTTAATCGCTTCATAAACAAATCATCTATCTTCTGGCATAACTGCAATGGCTTGTATGATCGCCAGGCAAAATGATCAAATCTTCCCCCAAAGGCAATATAATAATCAATGTTTGCATTGCTAAACTCCTGCAGTACATGATCACGGAAATTGATACCGATGATCCAGCCTTCATCATTGTCATCACTCCACTCTTCATAATAGTCCGTATCATCAGCGTGAAAGTTCAAAACATGCTCGCCCAGCAGGATGAATTTGTTGATGCCTTCTTCCTGTAATGCCTCAATGATATTTCTTTTCAGGTTCATTATATCATTATACAGCAGATCATTCCATTCACCGATCAGCTCAATGATGGCATATCCGTATTCATAATTTGCATAGAGTATTTTAATGAATAATGTATGGGAGCCCATATCATCCCATTGTGGATGAATGAAATGATCGTATATGGAATTGGTAAACTCAAACTCACTGTACACCCTTCCGTGAAAAGGGGAACGCTCGTCTTCTTCAGCAATGTAGTAGTCGCGCCAGTTATAATGTGGTTCAATTGTATGCATAACAATTCAACGAAAAATTCAACATACTCTTATGAATTAAAGGTACAAATTATACGGCCCATTTCAAATCATCCAGGAAATTCAGTTGATTGTAAAGCCGGTCGAAAAGCTTCTGGTCTTTAATATGAATTTTAATGGTGAATGATATATACCGTCCGCTTTTGCTAAGCTTGGATTTCCAATCGGAATTGGGTATTTCCAGTTTTTCAAAAACCTTCCTGATCTCGGTTTTATTCTCTTCATCAGGGGTGGTGGCATCCATAATGATCTTAATCCTGTAATCGATCGGAAAATCTATGTTCTGGTTTTGAAAATACATGGTATTATCTGTTATAAGCATTTCGATAGTTGTTTTAGTTCTTATTGAATAATTAGAGGGCGAAGCTGGTTTTTATCTGCAGCCACCGGTGCGGGAGACCTTCGCTAAATTCCGGGCTCAGGTAGTTCTGTTCCACACTGAGGTTGATCCCTTGATAATTCAGTGAAAAGCCTGCCTGTGCAAAAAAAGTGGCCCTGGATATATCAGCATTCCCCAGGTGGTAGTCAGAATTACTGCTGAACATATTTCCCTGCAGTGTGGCATCATATGCAATGAGGTTCAGTTGCGTGCGAACAAAGAAAGCGTAATTCAGTCCTGACGACATTTTACTCTCTAACTTTCTTTTCCCGGCTTCATTTCCAAACCTGAGAACGAGTCCGCCATTGGCTTTATTATGCAGGCTGCCGATGTTGAACCCGGCAAGGTAGCTGAGGGAAAACTTTGTGCTTTTTAAAAAGTCAGATTCATATTGTATGTAATAATCCACAATGATGCTGTTCCCCACCTGGTGAACCCAGCCTTGTGGCTCAATGTCATGGATCATCGATTGTATCTCACTGCCAAGAGCAGCAGGCCCCATCACACCAAACCTGATCCCGGAACTGATGCGGCTGCCTTTGAAATGATTGATGGATATCTTGTAAATGCTCAGGCTTAAAGTAGCAGCAAAAGGCCGGTCACCATAAGAAATATCTTTGAGGTCGGGATTCAGGGGGGTGTACATATTGTGTGCAAATTGTAGGCCATATAAAACCTCTGATCCGGCTGTCCCTGGAAATAGAAAGCCGGACAGCGGGAGTTTGCTGATGTCAGGGTGAACGAGTTCAATACCCATGCCATTGGTGAAATAGTGATCGGTATTGTTAAAGATGTCGTTGGCAAAAGAAACAGAGATCATAACATTGTTTAATACTTTATTTGATTCTGCTTGCAGTATTTTTGCTGATCCCCTTCCCGCAAGGATGTTCTTTTCTTTTTGCTGAAGAATGGGCGTCGGGGCAGGAGGAAGCATGAGCCGACTGGCAGAAGGTGAATCTTTGCTGAGCTGCCTGGTCCTGAATTGCAGAAATTCAACAGGCCTGGAGTTGCTTATTGTGCCGGATAAAAGAGGCTTTATTTTCACAAGGGGCGCTTGCTGGTATCCTGTGCTGAATTCCGTTTTACCCTGTCGTATACCAGAAACCGGAAGCAGCAATAAAAATACTGTCAGTATGATGAGGCCGGTATGTCTTAAATTGCTTTGCACAGTTTACCGAAGGCTATTCCTATTCAAAAATACAAAATTTCGAATCTCTGCTCAAAACTAAGCTGGAATTAACCGAATCTTAACACCGGACCTGGTTTGTTTCTTTTGTCTCAGGGATGCTTCCGTTGCAACATTTTTAATAATTTTGCGGGCCTGCAATAATTCCTGTTCATGGAAAAAGACAAAAGCAGCAGGGGATTCATTTATGCTTCTTATATTGGGGCTGTCATTGTGCTGATGGACCTCACTGCAGTTAACATCGCCCTGCCATCCATCAGCCATGAGTATTCGGCAGGGATGAATGATGTATCCTGGGTGTTGATGGCATCCATGTTGACGGCCTCCGGTTTTGCACTGGTAGCAGGCCGGCTCATCGAACTCGTGGATCCCAGGCGGCTTTTTATTTATTCTTTACTTGGTTTCACCCTTTTTACTTTTCTGAGTTTTCTGAGCCGATCATTGATGATGCTGATCATACTGCGCTTTATTCAGGGTTTCTTCGAATCCGCAATTTATGTGATTGGCCCGGCACTTATCCGCAAGTTGCTTCCCGGAGAAAAACGCCAGTCATCTTATGGCATCTGGATGATGTGCACAGGTATTGGGATCAGCCTGGGGCCGCTAATTGGTGGTTTACTGACTTCGCTTGCAGGTTGGCACTATGTTTTTCTTATCAATATTCCTTTGTGTCTGTTGGCTGTAGTGGTTTTACTGAGAAACAGCACCCGCATGCAGGTTTCCCGCAAAAAAATCCCGATGGATTTCCCGGGAGCTGTTCTATCCTTTTTGTTTCTGGCGGGAGTTATCTTTAGCCTCAATATGGTTAGCAGATATGGCTGGACAGATTTTCGTATCCTGACCGCAATCGCTCTATCTATCCTTTCCCTTCTCATTTTTGTAATCCATGAAAAACGCAGTGCATACCCTGTATTTGAATTCAGCCTGTTCAGGGAACCCAATTTTTTACTCAGCAACCTGGGTTTTTTTATATATTTCCTGGCAAATGTGGGTTCCAGGTTTCTAAGGCCTTTTTACTTTGAACAGGGCAGGGGATTTGAAGCAGATGTTTCAGGCCTGCTTATGATGGTCTCGCCCATGCTTATGATCCTGGTTTCACCACTCGCAAAGAGCATGAGTGCTCATACCGGGCCCCGGATGTTAAACATTTCCGGTACTGTGCTATTGATTATTGCCATGTTCATGTTTTCAGGCTGGGATCAACAAACATCCTTTCTCTACCTGCTCCTTTCCATGCTGGTCCTGGGCATCGGTATGGGTTTATATTATCCGACAAATGCCTACCTGGGCATGCAGGACCTGCCGGATCAAAACTTTGGCATGGGATCTGCTGCCATATCCACATCAAAAAGTTTGGGAAAACTGGCTGGCGTGCTGGTTTTTGCGCTGATCTTTTCACACTATCAACCCGATGTAAAAAGTATCCCGGATCCGGGTGCTTTTCAGAATACCTTCCTTGCCGGTGCAGGGATATCCTGCATTGCACTGCTGTTTGCCTTGCTGATGCATAATAATGTCGACAAGGGCACTGGGTCAAATAACAGGTCCGCCTAATATCAGCGCTGGCCTCCCTCGATCTTCATATTAGTATTTACGGTCATTTTCATCTCCATGCCCTGGGGCATCTGGGGGTTGCCCTGCATGCTAACCGTTCCTGTGATCTGCTGAACAATGCTGCCGCTCTTGACCCAGCCGGTATTTTTATCAATCTCAAGATCATAAGTGATGGGGCCTGCCATATCGAATCTCATCGGGATCCCTGTTTCTTCCATCTTGGTGCTGTCGGAGTTGGATACAAACTGTCCCTCACCATGAATACGGAGCTGATCATCATCTATTTCAACAAGTTCCCATGTATTGCTGACCGATCCGATGGATACGGATTTAAGGGAGATTTCATTGGTCCATGTATCTCCCGGTCTTACAGCATTATCGGGGTAAAAAGGCATACCCATTCCGAAATTGCCTTTAAAAGATTCTTCTCCGGCAATGTTTTTCAGGGATTTCTTTAGCTGGTCCATTTCCATTTCACTCATGCCGGGCATTCCATCCATCATCTTATCAAACATTTTTTGCAGGCCGTCAATTGAAAGGAGCTTTCCATTCTCTTTCATTTTAATCAGGAATTCGTTTTCTGTCATTGATCTTAAAAGCCCGGAGAACATATCATTGGTATCCGTCACAGATGTGCCGAATTGCATTTTGCCCTGGGGTGTTTGCAGATCCATGTCAAAGTCTGTGTAACTCACCTTGATTTCGTAAACGTCCTCACTTTTCGAAACAACATCATATACTGCTTTGGCTGTTATGTCCGTGCTCATATCCATATTCCCCTGCATAAGCTCCTGTTGCAGGTTCTGGCTGATCAGTGCATCAATATAATACTGTTTGCCTGGTTCAAGCTGGTAACTTAATTTTGTTTTCTCAGGGCCGCAGGATTGGAATATCAGTACCAGAACCAGTGCCATCATTGCGTAAATGCTGTTTTTCATTGTCTCTTCTTTTAATTTTGATCCAAAGGTACGATTCTGCCGGGAGAATGCCAGGCCTGTTTCACAAAGTTTTACTGTGGGTGCCCGCCGGGTCATTGTTGCCGTGTTTCACTGTGTTCTGCTCATATTTCTGTGCCACAAAAAATTAAAAATTAGCACAAAAACTTGACTTGATTTTTAAAATAGTGTATATTAGCCTCATATTTCTTATACGGCAGAGGAGTAAATTTTTTATAAGATTGTGGAGAACGTTAACGAACCGTATGGAAGTGCGTTCATTCACTTAAGATCTGGAACAGGGAAAATCAAATCCATTAAACAGACCATTACTGGTTTATGTGCTCATAACAAAGCAGTAAAATTCAAATAAAAGGTGTGTAATTTAATTATTCTGAATTGGTACGAGCAAAATCATTTTTCCCTGTTCCTTTTTTTATTTCCATGAATACATTAACACTTAACTTATTTTATTGTTCAATTGTTCAATTGTTCAATTGTTCGATTGTCAAGCATTCAGCATTAAAGCCTTGTTTAGAGAGGAGTTATTTGTTAATTCAGGATGTTGTAACAGCTTTTGAAGCACGATCAATTGCCTTGATCAGGTTTATGCTCTGCGATTGCCCTGCCTGCAACAAGTTGCAAACGATACATGCTGTAAGTTGCCCCGCTGATTGCATCCAGTTCAAGCAGGTTTTGCTTTTGCCCCAGTTGTTTTTCGTATTTGTTATAGGTGATATCCGGTGCTGAGCCTGGGACATGCTCATTCATTTTCCGGCAATATTCTTCATCGGAGGTTTTGCTGAGGCCATTGATTTTTACCTCATCATATTCAATATTGGCAAAGTGGCCATTTTCAACATCAAAATGGATCAGGTGCCTGTACTGATAGTCATCATAGGGAGACTCAGCAGAATAATGACCATCCGGAAGATCTTCTGCAGTTGCAGGAAGGTGAAAGTTTTTGTAGAAGGCTTGCATCCTGGCCTCAGCTGTGTCTGTCTTTGAACGTTCAATATCCAGGTGCAGTATCTTGAAATCATCCGCTGAAGGAAGCTCCCCGGTGTTTTTTGTTGTATCGCTGCAGCCACTCATAATAATGGCAAATAAAATTAAAAAATGAATTGATCTCATAATTCTATCTTTTTTTCAAATATAATCATAAGATGACAGGCCAGGCAAATTTATCTGACAGACACCTTGCTTATTTCTGAACGATCAGTTTCCGTTTTAGTTTAAACTGCTCGGTACGGATATTTACCAGATACAGTCCGCTTTGGAGCCTGCCGATGTTCAGGTGGTGATCTCCTTCGGTTATTCTGAACTCATCATTGATTACGAGTTTTCCCTGCATATCGAAAACCTGAAGACTTGCTTTACCACTGAGTTGTTCAAACCCAATATTAAAAAAATCATTAGCCGGATTTGGAAACAGGCGCACGAGCTGGTCCAGCCCGGGATTTTGAATAAAGCTGATATCTCCCTGCAAAAAACTGTAATAAATACTTCTTCCAAATTCTGGTTCAAATGACTTCAGAACATTGCCATCCAGGTCACAAATCCTAAAGTAACCTGAGCCCTGGGCAGGATATGCCCAGTAGGAAAGGCCCATATTTTCCTCATCAATCAATTCGATGGTATAACAGCCATTTTCAATATCAAGAGTGTCAACATAAATGCTGTCATTAGACAATTCTGTTCTCAAGTAAACAGTTTCACCCATTACATCTTTTACCACCATGGAATAGCGATAAGCCTGGTGATTCGTTTTCAACCAGAGAACCAGTGGTTGGTTGTACATATCCGGCATGTTGAAATCTGTTGAATAAATATCATTTTCAGGATACTCATCGGATAAGCCATTCGGATTCTTTACGGAAACAATGAAAACATTGGTGGAATCTCCAAACCAGAAATATCCTCCTGGAACCGGCAGCGTTATTTCCTTGTATTCCATGGAGGCAATGTTTCCTTCCCACGCAAAATGCTGCTGCTCACCACCCCTCACGCCATAAGATATATCCAGGCTATTCAGGCTTGAACTGCCACTGTTTCTGATAATGATCCTGGGATCGGCACAAGCAGGATTTCTTCTGGAATAAAACTCCCAGTCGTTGGGGACGATCACATCGTAAAGCTCAGCATCATTTACAAAAGCCGGTGCGGAATACTGAATCAGGTGCATGGCGATTTGGTAATTTCCGTTACCCATTCCCTGATTATCAGGCGGTACCGGAGTAATATCATAGTCGAGGCTTACTTCATCATCCTGAATATAATCTGTAATCTCAAATTCGTTCAGTTTCACTGCATCTCCCGGGCACCATCCTTCGCGGGCTCCCGGCCAGGTGCCACCCTGAGGGAAGACAGCGTTTTCAGCACATTCGTTGTATTGGAATATATGCCAGTCGGCAATCTGCTCGCCATTTACGATCAGGTAATGGGTGTTATCTTTCCATTCACAACAATGCGGGTATTCTCCGGTATTGCTGTAGTGCCCATGGCCTGTGAGACGTGTTTTTACTTTGAAGGTTTCTGCATCCGGAAGCAGGCTCATTGTTGTTTCAGAGAGATCCGCATCATCATCCAGATTCCTGTATGAGTATGAACGGCGGTCGCCCCATATCTTGTCGATCTTTTTTACCTCCCTCGGGGGCGTTCCCTTTATCATTATAAATTTAAGGTCGATGAGTTCCTGCTGGTTTCCAGCACTCAGGTCAACTTCTCCCTGCAGCAGGGGGGCGTAATCGGTAACATCATATATCCAGCTGAATCCATCCGGACCCAGATCTAAGCCAATTCCGTATGGGGTAATGAAGCGTCCGATTTCAATTTTGTCTATGATCTCAAAGGGCTCTCCATAATAGGGGATCAGCTCCTTACGCATAATCTCCTCATAATCATAAAAAACCGAATCGATGACATTGCCTGTCACATCCCTGATATACTGATATCCTCCGAAGTAGCTTGTGATTGTGTCATAAGGGATTGATGGATCTTCTCCCGGCTGAAAAAGAACCAGCTGTGTCGGACTGTTCATGGCGGAATCCAGGACGAAAGCTTCCTCGGTCTCTGTGGAAGAACTCAGTATTCTTTCAAAAACGATGTTTGGCCGCAGGCTGGAAAGCTGTGGGTCAAGGTATTTTTCACCTGCCCTGACTTTTTTAATGGAAGGAAGGCCATATGCCCTGGCATGCAGCTGATTGTACGCCAGATCCTGGATTAAATCCCCATCCATTTCATTGAATTTATAGTATAAGATCAGGTTTTCCTCCAGGGATGGGGAAAGGATACTTTTGTTAAAACCAGCCTTGATCTGATGAGCTTCTTTTGCATAATTGAATATCCGGAACTCATCAATCATTGCATCGGAATATGCATCCCCGGGCCAGTTACTTTTTCCAAAATAATTCAATGTGCGTGTGGTATCTTTGGGTTGCTGCAATTGACCATAACCAGCCAGTTCTCCATTGATATACAACCAGCCGATATGCATCGTCAGGGTCACACTCACATGGACCCACTCATTCAGCGGAAGTTCTTCAGGTGACCTGAAACTCCGATTCAGTCCATCATAATTCACATGCATGCTCAATCGACCGCTGGTATTGTGGGTGAATGTCATGATCACATTATCCTGTCCTGGACCGGTCCCAAAATCAAAGACCCGGCTCCATTTGTTATTACTTCGTTTATACAGCCATGTTTCAATGGTGAAATCACTGTTGAAATACGTTCCCGGGGGAGCCATGATAAAATCAGTTTCACCGTCCAGGTCCAGGGCATTATTCCAGCTGGTGAGGTCCAGGGCGGCAGGAAAGGAAGCATCTTCCGCTTTTGCATGCACTGCGGCATGAGCGTCCTGGTATTCAAAATCGAAAGCAAGCAGGATATCCGAGCTGCCATCCCAGCTGAAAGGTTCAAAAAAGTTCAGGTCCAGCCATGCGGTTTCGACAGGATCGGGGCGGCCGAAATATACCTGTTGTAAATGCCTGTATAGGGTATCATCCTGCAATGAATCCAGCAAGACATTTTTTAAGCTGATACCCAGGTGATCGATATCCACACCCATTCCGTCCAGTTCGATCTTAATACCTGTCAGAGGGCCTTCCGTCAAGCCGGCATTGAGAAGTTCCTCAGCTTTCCATAAATAATATGATTTTGACTCCTCACCCCTGAAAAGAGGGATGGTCTCAGTTCCTTCACCAATGCTGATATCTGTCAGTTCCAGCGTATCAGCAAAGGCAATTTCTTTGTGCATCCTGCCGGTGTATGAGTAGGTAGGTTCAGAGCGCAGGAGCACAGAATCCAATTCCTTTCCGCTAAGCAGGCTGAAGCTTGGCTGGTGATAAAGGGTGGAATCAAATACGCCTGTGTGCTGGTGAATGTTGTTATACGTAAGGTAATCCCATTCTCCGCACCAGTATTGATCATGCTGTGTCTGTGGATCGCATTTCAATGTATGCACCATCAGTATTTTCCTGAATTGTTTACCTTCAGGGAATTGCCAGGTCCCCCGCCGGGTGGTGATTGAATCGAAGGTGAGCGTTTGTATTACTGTTGTATCCTGAGATCTGCCAATGTCAGAGAACAGGAGAATGCCCAGCATAATCGCCATGGCGCTTGTGAAGTTTTTCATATGTCTTGCTTTGTTGATCCAATATTATTGACAAGCAAGATACATAAAAAGCTTTTAGCGGCCTTTTAATAAAGAGCTATTAAAATTGATCAGGAAAAACAGGATTGATAAATTTCTTACTAGAAGATCTTTGGGTATTTCTGTGGATTATGCTCATGCATGATATTATAAACAGCATCAAACACATCTTCAGCATTGGGGTTGGAGAAGTAATCACCATCAGTACTGTACGCCGCCCTGTGCTCCCGGGCTGTGAGTGTCCTGGGTTCGCTGTCAAGGTAAAAATACCCCTTTTGCTCTTCCATCACCTTCTGCATCATATATGATGTTGCCCCGCCAGGAACATCTTCGTCGAAGAACAGGACTTTGTTGGTTTTTTTCAGGGATTCCACAATGCGGTGATCCAGGTCGAAAGGCAGGAGGGATTGCACATCAATGAGCTCAACATCAATGCTGAATTCCTGCAATTGTTTTACGGCATCCTCTGCGATCCTTACACAACTGCCGTAGGTCACAATGGTGAGATCGTGCCCCTCCTTGAGTACTTCGCATTTTCCCACCGGAACATTAAATTCCCCGATGTTGAGAGGTTCTTTTTCCCGCAGCCTGTACGCGTTAAGTGGCTCGATGATCAGGGCCGGCTCGTCGGATTGCATCATGGTATTGTAGAAACCGGCTGCCTGGGTCATGTTCCGTGGAACCAGCACGTTCACCCCGCGTATGGAGTTGATCACCATGCTCAGTGGGGATCCTGCATGCCAGATACCTTCCAGGCGATGTCCTCTTGTGCTGATGATGAGCGGCGCCTTTTGGCCACCCCGTGTACGATACTGAAGGGTTGCCAGGTCATCGCTGATCACCTGCAGGGCATATAGCAGGTAATCGAAATATTGTATCTCGGCAATGGGCCGCAGGCCACGCATGGCCATACCAATTCCCTGGCCGATGATGGTAGCCTCACGTATCCCGGTATCAAAAACACGCTCAATGCCATATTTTTTCTGTAATCCTTCTGCTGTCTGGTTTACCCCGCCGATTTTTCCCACGTCTTCGCCAAACATGATCACCTGGGGGTATTTGTTGAAGATGGCTTCAAAGTTTTTATTCAGGATCTCCCTGCCCGGGATTTCGGCTGCTTCCTGGTCAAAGGCCGCTTTCACTTCTTTCACTTTCAGCGCCGATTCTTCCGATTCACTCCATAAATGCGAATTGTAGGCGATGGCTCCTTCTTTCATTTCTTTGTTGAGCCAGCCAGTTACATTTTCCTTCAGTGAATTTTTCGGATTGGAGCATTGATTGCAAATGAGCCGGAGTATCTTCTTACCCGAAGACATAATGTCCTTGCGGATGGGTTCACCAATCTTTGCCAGTTCCTTTTTGATGTTTTCAATCTTCTCGGTTTTGGCACAATTGCAGGTGGTCACATCCACCATTTCGATAAACTCTTTTTGCTTTTGGCGAAGTGGATCCATAAAATGCTTCCAGGCCTTCTTTTTGGCCTCACGGGCTGTCTTTTTCGCCTCCTGTTCAATTTCATTGATTTCTTTCTCCCCGGCAATACCTTCCTTCAGCATCCATTCACCCATTTTCTTAATGCCGTCGAATTCTTCCTCCCATTTAAGCCTTTCGGTTGATTTGTACCTTTCGTGCGAACCCGATGTGGAATGTCCCTGTGGCTGCGTACTTTCAATTACATGGATGATCACAGGCACATGCTCCTTCCGGCATTTGCCGATGGCCTCCTGGTAAGTGTTTACCAAAGCACTGTAATCCCAGGCTTTCACTTTATAGATGTAGAAACCTGGTTTCTTGGCATCTTTTTTAAAACCCTGAAGTACCTCCGACAGATCCGATTTTGTGATCTGGAATTCGTTGGGTACGGATATGCCGTAGCCATCATCCCAGATGGAAACCGCCATGGGAATCTGTAATACTCCGGCAGCATTGATGCTTTCCCAGAAATGGCCCTCTGCTGCACTGGCATCGCCGATGGTACCGAAAGCCACTTCATCCCCATTCTTTGAAAATTTCTTAAAATCTTTTAATTCCTTCACATTTCGGAATATCCTGGATGCATGGGCGAGCCCGACCAGCCTTGGCATCTGGCTGGCAGTGGGAGAGGTGTCCGCGGAGGAATTCCTGATCTTCGTGAGATCTTTCCACATGCCTTTCCCGTCCAGACTGCGACTGGCAAAGTGGTTATTCATCAAGCGGCCTGCAGTCTGTGGGTTATATTTTAAGTCGGTGTCGCCGTATAACTGAGCAAAGAATTCTTCCAGCTTCATCATTCCGGCTGCAAACATAAAGGTCTGGTCGCGGTAATAGCCCGAGCGCCAGTCGCCCTCCTTAAAGACCTTGGCCATGGCAAGCTGCGGTATTTCTTTTCCGTCCCCGAATATCCCGAATTTTGCCTTTCCTGTCAGTACTTCCCTTCTGCCCAGCAGACTGACTTCACGACTCTCACAGGCTATGCGGTAATCATTCAGGACTTCTTTTTTGTCTGGGCTGTTTTTGATTGCCTGTCTTTTACTTGCTGATTTTCTTTTTGTTGTGCTTGCAGTTGGCTTGTTTTTCATGTTTGCAATTCTTGTTGCCACAAATTTATGTAAAATTATTCTAAATAAAAAGCAGCCAGCCTACCTGTGTGCTCGGGTGCGCCCATGCAGCCTGATCAGTGAAATGATCGCTACCAGGGCCCAGAAGGCTTCAAGGATCACGAAAGGAATGAAGTCGATGAGTATGGATGCATAACATGCGATGCCTGCCCCCATGATGTTCAAAATGTAGTAAGCCTTGCTGTCGCGACTGATCAATTTAATGGAATGAAGGATAAAAGCGATCAATAGCAATCCTACCCCTGTTGTAGCAATAATCTCAGCTTGATCCATTGTGAATGTTTTTGAATTAATTGCTAAATTAGCCAAAACCAATTGAATCATCTTATGAAAACATGGATTTGTCTTTCCCTCTCAATTCTCCTGTTTATTGAGACGAATGCCCAGGAAGTGGAAAAGCTGGTCAGCTGTGATGGGGATATGATCCCGCTTTTTTCACAAAGCTTTAATGCACTGGATGCACCGGATATCAGGAGTATGTTGTATGATATTAATCCCGGGATCCTTCCGGAAGGCGACTATCTTTCCTATTCCATTTTTTCGACTGACGGCTCCAGGATTTTCCTGGCAAACCGCTACACCGACAATGTAAGTGTATTTAACTGGAACGGCATGCAAGTCGATACCAACCTCAGCGTGGGTGATTATCCATCTGCAGTTGCCGTTTCGGATGAGTACCTGCTGGTGGCCTGCCAATTCAGTGATCAGCTCTGGATCTTCGACCTGGAGGACTACTCACTCATCGACACCCTGCCCACAGCTGAACAACCCTGCCGGATTCATGTCAGCAATGATCAGCAAACGGCTTTTGTGGCCTGCGATATCAATGACATCTGCCATGTGATCGATTTGAACACCCTGGATGTCGAATTGGATATCCCATCCTTTCCGATATATCTCCAGACCTTTTCCTGGTCCACCCAATCCTCCAGGAACTGGGCCAAATACAATGATTTTGTTGTAGATCCTGCTGATAATTACCTGCTCATCCACGATGGATCAGACTATATTAAATACTTTGATATTTCCAACGGATCTGTATACCAGGAGATTTCAATCAGTAGTCCAAGGGCCATTGCCCTTTCTGGCGATGGAAACCGACTGCTCTGTGCCGCCAACCCGGATGGAACTGCCCGTGTTTACCAGATTGAACTTGCCTCCGCAAGCATAACAGAAGAGATAACGGTGAGTGGCTTTATGTTGCAGACCAATGAAATCGTAGTCAATCAGGATGGTAACAAGGCATTCATCGGGACCAACAACAACAGCAGTACCCTGGTCAGGTTTGATTCACAGGATTTTGTAAACTTCTCTCAGACCTATACACCATTCTGGATGGGGGTTAGCCATGATCACCAGTACGCCATTAGTGGACAGTACCGCTTTTCAGTGCTGGATTTTGAAAATGAAACGATCACGGATCAGGTACTGGGTTATAACCAGAGTTTCGGTTGTGTTTCCCCTGTTGATTACCACGCCTTTGGTTGCGACCCCCTGCTATTCGAAGGCGGACATTTTAATGATTTCAGTGATCCGGAGAATATCGATTTCCGGGGTACTTCACTTTCGGGGGATTTGCCGGAAGGCGATGCCCCAACACGTGTGGCCCTTACAAACTCCCGTTCAAAAGCAGTGTGTGTGAACAACCTGTCCTACAATTGCAGCATCATCAACAGCCTGAGCCAGGAGGTAGAAGCTGTAGTCGACCTGGGTGAAGCCTGCTATGATGTGGAGATCACCCCGGATGATCAATGGGCAGTCGCCGGAGGATACAACAACAATACAGTGAAAATTATCGATATCAATAACCATGAGCTTGCAGCCGAGATCTATACCGGACAAAGGCCTATGGAAATATCGATTTCACCCGATGGGCAATATGCGTATGCCGGCAACATTAAATCCAATACCCTTTCGATGATCGAACTGGACGGGGAGAATTCTTCTGTGATCACATCAAAATATTGTGGGGTGATCGGTGTATACATCCCTTTCTTTGGTGTGAGAAGTGATGTGGAAGTATCAGCGGATGGAAGCCTGGTACTGGTGGCTGCATCCTTCGATGACCAGGTGAATATTTTCGATACGGAAGCACAGGATTTTGTAGCCAGCCTGGATGTGGGTGACTTCCCGCTCAGCATTGCCATGACGGATGACGGGCAGTATGCCTGTGTAAGCAATTTGTTCGAGCATAACCTTAGCATCCTGGAAATGGATGGAGCCAATACCACGGTGATGACAAACGTAGAGATTACCGGAGATTACCCGGTGGAAGTTGAATACAATCCTCACGACAGCCTTTTTTATGTGATCACCTACCAGAATAAGCGCATCCATAAGATCCGTCCACAGACGGGAGAAGTGTTAGAGAGCCTCTATTACAACCAGTACGGAACGATCTTTCAGCTAGACTTCACAGATGCTGGTGAGCCGGTGGTCCTGGCCCAGGGAGATGAGGATCATCCATCAGCCATCATTTTCCAGGATACGGAATACGAATTGCCGGCTGTTCCTGCCGCTTTTGACATGATACCCAATGATTATTTTGCAGCCGTTGCCATGCCAGGACCTGATTTTGTGAGCCTCGTGGAATTGCTTGTCATTCCGGGGATGGAGGAAAAAGGGCCAGGACAGCAAAACACATTCAGTATCTTTCCAAATCCTGCTTCAGAGAAAATACAAATACGCTCTGATCGGGTATTTGAGGAGGTTAGGATCTTTAATACTGCTGGAAGGCTGGTATATGAAGGTGTCCCGTACAGCCAGGAAATTGATCTTGATATTTCCCGGTACGAGAATGGAATGTATTTTGTGTTGATCAGGAATAGAAACACAACACAAAAACAAAGCTTTGTAAAACAGTAATTTTATGAGTGAACAAAAGATTGCCCTTGTTACGGGAGCCTATGGAGAGATCGGGACAGCCATTTGCCGGCAGCTGGCCGAAAAGGATTATCATGTGGTGATGATCGGCAAGGATGAATCCAAACTGAAGTCAACAGCCGGGGAAATAAAGCAACAAAGCGGAAATGATAATATAGAATACCGCCAGGTGGATCTTTCCCGTAAATCCACGATCAAGGAATTTGCCGAGCAGTGGGAGGGAAGGATTGATGTGATGATCAACAATGCAGCCACAACCCCAAGGCATCCCATCGACAGTCTGGAAGGGATTGAAACGCAATGGGCCACCAATGTGCTGGGATATTATCGCATGATGCAGTACCTGCATCCATACATGGAAGGCGCAGAAGATCCCCGGATCGTGAATGTGGCCTCATACTGGGCCGGTGGACTGGATATGGATGATCCGGAATTTCGCAATCGTTATTATGACAATGATACGGCTTATCGCCAGAGTAAGCAGGCCGACCGCATGCTGAGTTCGGCTTTTGCAGAAAAGCTGAAAGACAAAGGCATCAGTGTAAATGCAGTGCATCCGGGAGATGTCAATTCGCAATTGAGCAATAGCCTGGGTTATGGCGGACACGAATCCCCCGACCAGGGAGCGGATACCCCTGTGTGGGCAGCAACCGCTCCTGAATTAAAAGGCGTCACTGGTAAATACTTTGAACACCGCCAGGAAAGTACGGATCAGTTTTCTCTGGAAAAGGAGCGGGTTGAAAGACTGCTAAGGCTTTGTGAGAGGTATGAGTAGGGTTTGTAGTTACCGTTGAAGACAATTTGCAGTAATGGCTCAAGGAGGTCTGCAATTATAAGTGAATTCCCTCATCACCTGCAGCTATGAGTGAGGACTATCTCCAGTTATGGGTTAGGACTATTTTCAGTTATGGGTTAGGACTGTCTGCAGTTATGGGAAAGGACTGTCTGCAGTTATGGGTTAGGACTGTCTAAAGTTATGGATTAGGATAATATGTAGTTATGGGTGCAAGGTGTTTGGACCTTTGGGGCAATAAATAAATCTTAAGAAATGTTGATATTCATTCTTTGCTGTTTCCAGCATTCAAACTATCCGCCCATTGAAACAGCACTGCATGATGCAGTTTTTTTTGATCCGGCTCATCCTGTGCGCTAAGCTGAATGCTGAACAGTGCATTAGAGAGGGTAAATAAGAGAAATTTTATTTGTTTCATAATCTTTTGATTCTATCCATAAAATTTGCTGGTTTTGATTTTGCAGGATTCCAGCCGCAAAGCCGACATCGCGCGGTGTCAATTGCGATCTCAGCAGAAGCGTATCCACCCCTGTTTGATTCTTCATAATCTGTCCCAATAAAGATTCGATCTGAGCCACATCTTTCGCATAAAGCATTTTTACCCGATGGACTGTTGTCTATCATTGTTAGATAAAGCTTATTTAACGCTGTCTTTGATAAATTTCTCTCTTTGATTTCAGCATCAACTTTAAGCCTTGATTCTTTTAAAAAGGATGAGTACCTGCATTTATAAAATATGGCAAGTTCATGATCTGATAAGTCTTTGATGAAGATATCGAAGGCACTTGGCTTATTCATTGCGCTTTAATTGAATGCTCTGTTCTTGGTCAGAAAGATTTCGTTGTTCGATTTCAGATTTTGCTGCTTCAACAGCTTCTGATTGATAATCAGCTTGATCTTCAATTACTCTTAGTAAGTCAGAGTTTGTGAATGTTTTGTATCGTTCTGAGAATTCGTTCATTTTCGTATTTTAGCTTGCAGGTAAAGGTTTATGGTATGGTGTTGTGCGGGATTACGAAGCGGTTTCATATCAGTTTACACCGATTTTTTTTTACAAGCTACGAGCCTTCGAAAACCGCTGAAACCCCCATGCACTATACCATGTGGTATGGCCTTTTATTCTTTCGTTTTAAGAATCATTTCTCAATACAAATATTGATTATCAGCTTGAGTATTAAATAGTCTGATGTTTACAAATTAAACCTTTGCAAATCAATTACCTGATTGCCATTGATAGAGATAGTAATATTCCCTGTAACCTCTTGTAGACCCCATTCTTACTTTGATAATAAATACTTCGCCCTTCAGTTTAATAGGTGATTCTGGCACTTTTATGGTCACAGTCTCGCTTACCTCCGGTATATTTAGCTTTGGGTCATCCGTTGTAGTTGCTTTAACAATTAAATTACTTTGACAGTAACTCGTATTTCCTTTCATTTCTTCAAGTGAGCCAGATGTGTACCAGGATACAAAACTCATTGAGACTTGGGGTGATAAATGGTGATTGGGTGGTTTAAACTCATTGATTTTAAGACTTGCAGAAAAAGTTACTTCATCGTTGGGGTTGAGTATCTCAGGAAGAGGAGTCCAGGTTCCTTTAACCACCAACTTGCTATGACTCCCGTTATCATAAGTATAAACCAGATTTCCCGCTTCGCCAGTAACCTTTCTTGATAGTTGACCCAAAACATCCTCTTTGTTTTTAGTTTCAATGCGGTCTAACTTCCATACTGAACTATGATTATTTTCAATATTTATTGGAGGTGCTTGACCTGATTCCCATTGATAGAGATAGTAATATTCCCTGTAACCTCTTGTAGACCCCATTCTTACTTTGATAATAAATACTTCGCCCTTCAATTTAATAGGTGATTCTGGCACTTTTATGGTCACAGTCTCGCTTACCTCTGGTATATTTAGCTTTGGGTCATCCGTTGTAGTTGCTTTAACAATTAAATTACTTTGACAGTAACTCGTATTTCCTTTCATTTCTTCAATTGAGCCAGATGTGTACCAGGATACAAAACTCATTGAGACTTGGGGTGATAAATGGTGATTGGGTGGTTTAAACTCATTGATTTTAAGACTTGCAGAAAAAGTTACTTCATCGTTGGGGTTGAGTATCTCAGGAAGAGGAGTCCAGGTTCCTTTAACCACCAACTTGCTATGACTCCCGTTATCATAAGTATAAACCAGATTTCCTGCTTCGCCAGTAACCTTTCTTGATAATTGACCCAAAACATCCTCTTTGTTTTTAGTTTCAATGCGGTCTAACTTCCAATATCCATTTCCCTGCGCATTAAGGTTGAAGAATCCAGAGACTAAAATTGTAGTCAAAATCATCCAAAACTTTTTAATTACCATGCTTGTATTCATGTTTATTTCATTAAATAGTTATTAATAATCCTTCGTAAAAAGAACGTTCCCGCTGTAAGTGCCGTTTGACATTTTAAAGTTATAAATTCTTTTTATCTGGATAAAATCTGGTAAATTAAGCCCCCTAATCATCCTGCATGTCTCGCCAAATGGCATATACCGTGTTATGCACTGGCAAATTTCCAATATTTATTCATGCCATAATCTATTTATTTTTATTGAACTCAGCTTCTCCTCGCAATTTTCCAATTACTTCGGTACTTACCCACATAATTCCATTCATTGCCTCACGTTGACTAATAAAAAACAAAAACTTTCCGTCAGGGCTAACATATGGGGCTAAATCGTGTTTGTTCGAATTAATCTCTTTTCCCATTCTTAAAGGCTCTGTCCAGGCTCCATTTACATCTTTGAACCGGATAAAGATATCAGATTTTGTTGTTTCTGATTTTAATACATACAACATGTAATTATCAAGAGGATCAACAAAAGGCATTGAACCTTCAAACAGTTTAACTGGTCTTTCATAACTTTCCTCATTGAACTTTGCCAGATAAATCCATTTTTTATCGGTCTCTTCTGAAGTAAAATACAAATCTTTGTTCTTATTCAGCGAAAAAGTCCAATGAGTAGTATGTTCACAAATTACTGAATCAATTAATTGAGGGTTAGTCCATTCATTAGTGCCTTTTTTAACAAACCATATCCTTTCCTTTTCAACTCCTTCGCTGTTTTCTTGATGAAATGACATGAAGTATAGAATTTGACCATCAAATGATAATCTAAAGTCAGAATTACTGTTATCTATTCCCAGATTAATTCTTGTCGGAGTACTCCATACGTCATTTTTTATTCTGGAATACCATAGGACTCCCTTATCTTTTTCCATTGGTGACCAATAAGCTTCATTTAAATCTGAAGAAAAGATTATAGTACTATGAAATCCCATCTCAGATTTTAAAAAGTCAGGAGCAAATAATATTGCAGTGTCACCTGGTAGAGTTTCTCCAAAATATTTGCCCTTTAATGTTGGGAAATCAATGTCAAATGACTGTGAAAAGACACATAATGTTTGCAATGAAATGAAAATTACTCCTGCTAATTTCAATATTTTCATATGTGGATTATTTTTTCTGCTTGTACATTATATATAATACTCAATATTCTAATTGGAACATGCGTGAGTTTCATCCTCTTGTTATTTTTGCTGGTTTCGGTCAATCAAATGTATGAAAATATTGCACAAATGCACAAAAAAAACCCCGGCCACCCTTAAGCAACCGGGATAAAAAACCAATGTAAAATAAATCAATCGGAAGAGCTCTTTTTCAGTCCGTCTTCGGTCATGAGCCAGTATTTACCGCCCATGTCGTAAGGATGGTCGAAATGCCACCAGTCGAGGATGTCCTCCATGCTTTCGTCAATATAAACTACCATGCCTGCGGGCAGTTTCAGGAAAAGGTCCAGTTCCTGGCCGCGAAAGGGGACTTCGGGACCGATCACCATGTATTTGTCCATGGTCAGTTTGTTGCCCAGGAGTTCATAATTATATGCGGGTGAGCTGGCAAAGTTTTTCGACTGGAAGGGGCTGTTGCCGCGGCTCGATCGTTCTTCGGTCAGCATAATGCCTGCTTCCTTGTTATGCTGTAAGGCCAGTTCGGGGGAGATGAGGATCCTTTCATCATCAGTGAACATGATCCTTTCATGGGGCGCATCCACAAAACGGAACTTCAGTTTCTTGTATGTACTCAGGTTATCATGTAATTCCAGGTACAAGGTATCGGAAGGGGGTTGTGCCAGGCTCACACTGCTCTTGTATTCCCCTTCGAATTCGAATTCGTTCGCGATGCGGAAGCTGTAATAGCCCATGAATATGAGGGAGATGATCCAGAGGGAAAAAGCGGAAACTCCCACAATATGTGTCCGGGGCAGTCTGAAAATAATGCGGACTCCCAGGTACAGCAGCATAAAGAGGGGTATGCCGATAAAGAGTACAAGGCTGCTTACGAAAAGTCCGTTGCTCATGCCCGGGGCCAGGATCATATCCGACAGCCAGGGAATGGAAAAGGAAATGGCCTCATGCGCATCAAAATAGAAAGGGGCTCCCCAGCCGAACAGGGTGACCAGGAATGGGATCAGCAGGGCGAGGGCAATAAGGATGACCATGGCCCCGATGATGATCAGCAATACCTTGCCGAATATCCTGATGAATTCTACAAAAAGGCTCAGGAGGTTCTCAAAAAATGTCTGCCCACCGTCTCTTTTTTTTTTATAGGTTTCTTTTGCTTTGTCTGAAAGATCATTGAAACGATCCCTGAAATCGTCAAATTCATCACGAATGGATTTTTCAATGTTGTTGATATTGACCGGCTCCCCCCGCATCTGGAGGCGGTCGGCCGTGGTGCGTGCTTCTGGCATGGCGATCCAAAGAATGATGTAAACCAGTACACCAGTTCCCCCGGCAAAGAGGGTGATCAGGAACAACAGACGGATCCATAGCGGATCGATGTTGAAGTAGGCTGCGATCCCTGAGGATACCCCCCCAATCACTTTGTTTTCAGGATCCCGGAACAGGCGCTTCCTGGGGGTGTAATACTGCGCTCCGGAAAAATCTTCGCCTGAACTTTCTTCAGCTTCTTCAGCAAAATCACTGGGCTGGCCCATGACGGCAATCACCTGGTTTACATCTTCCAGGCTGACCACCTCCTTCTTGTCGCTGAGCCTTTCCTGCAGGATCTCCGCAATCCGGCTTTCGATGTCGTTGATGATCTCATCCCGTCCTTCCGTATTCCTGAAGTGTGATTTAAGCTTTTCGAGGTAGGCATTTAGCTTTTGGTAAGCATCTTCATCGATGTGAAAAATGATACCGCTTATGTTGATGTTAAATGTCTTCTTCATTATGATTTATTTTTTGGTTCTTTGATCTCTATATTAATTATGTCATTTACCGATGAAACCAGTTCCTGCCAGCCTTTATTGAGCTCGTTCAGGACTTTCAGGCCGATTTCCGTGATCTGGAAATACTTGCGGGGAGGCCCCGATTTCGATTCCTCCCAGCGGTAGGTCGTCAGCCCGTCATTCTTCAGACGGGTCAGAAGGGGATACAAGGTGCCTTCCACCACGATCAGTTTGGAAGCCTTGAGCTTTTCAAGAATATCCGAAGCGTAGGCATCTTTCTCAGCAATGATCGAAAGAATACACAACTCCAGCACCCCTCTCTTCATCTGTGTTTTTTGTTTTTCTGTATTCATGGGGACAAATATACATTAAATAATAGTACTATGCAAGACATAGTAGTAAAATATTTTTATTATTTGTTAATGCAAGGTATTGTAATGGCTTCTTTATAACTGATTTTCTTTATGTTATCAGCTTATGTAGAAAAATTAAAAATTAGCATCTTGTGCGGTTTGGTTTGATTCTCTCAAAAACATACCCTCAAACCACGAAAAAACATTGTTTATGAAAGTTTTATAAATGGCTTGTTGCTCCTTATTTAATACGTAGTTCATAACGTCTTGTGCGGTTTGTATG